>Ga0265293_10002071_pt1 | contig 41694 bp, 39 predicted proteins | sample Munlanlewell138R_FD_192505 | JGI IMG/M metagenome (GOLD analysis project Ga0265293, IMG submission 192505) | Leachate microbial communities from a municipal landfill in Southern Ontario, Canada - Leachate well 138R | ecosystem: Engineered > Solid waste > Landfill > Unclassified | place: Canada...
AGGTTTTTGTGATGTCAGAAAAGTACGATGTGGTAGTTGTCGGCGCAGGGCCCGCGGGCTATGTATGTGCCATTCGCGCCGCGCAGCTCGGCCTCAAAGTCGCCTGCATCGAGAAGATGAAAAGCCCCGAGGGCAAGAGTGTGCTGGGTGGCACTTGCCTGAACGTCGGCTGTATTCCTTCCAAAGCCTTGCTCGACAGCTCCCACAAATACTGGGAAACGAAGAACGCGCTCGACCAGTACGGCATTTCGGCCGAAGGCGTCTCCGTGGATGTCGCCAAAATGATCGAACGCAAGAACGGCATCATCACCCAGCTCACCCAGGGCATCGCCGGCCTGTTCAAGGCCAACGGCGTAACGCCCCTGTACGGCAGCGGCAAACTGCTGGCCGAGCGCAAGGTGGAACTGACCGACGCCGATGGCAATGTCAGCATCATCGAGGCCGACAATGTGGTGTTGGCGTCGGGCTCGACGCCCATCGAAATTCCCGTCGCACCGCTCGATGGCGAGGTGATCATCGACTCCACCGGCGCCCTCGAGCTCCAGGCCGTGCCGCAGCGCCTCGGCGTCATCGGCGCGGGGGTGATCGGTCTCGAACTCGGCAGCGTGTGGCAGCGTCTCGGCGCGGAAGTGGTGTTGCTGGAAGCAATGGATACTTTCCTTACCGTTATGGATCAACAGGTTGCGAAAGAAACCCAGAAAATCCTCAAGAAGCAAGGCCTGGATATTCGCCTTGGCTGCCGGGTTACCGGCTCCGAAGTGAAAGGGCGCGGCAAGAACAAGAAGGTGGAAGTCACCTTCCAGACCAGCGACGGCGTCGAAGCCAAGGAAACCTTCGACAAGCTGATCGTTTGTGTGGGCCGTCGTCCGTTCACGGAAAATCTGCTCGCCGCCGACTGCGGTGTCGAACTGGACGAGCGTGGCTCCGTGTTCGTCAACGATCAGTGCGCCACCAGTGTGTCCGGCGTGTGGGCCATCGGCGATCTGGTGCGCGGCCCGATGCTGGCGCACAAGGGTTCCGAGGAAGGCGTCATGGTCGCGGAGCGCATTGCCGGACACAAGACGCAGGTCAATTACGACATCATTCCCAACGTGATATACACCCATCCAGAGGTGGCCGCGGTGGGAAAAACCGAGGAACAGCTGAAACAATCCGGCGAACCTTATAAAATCGGCGTCTTTCCCTTTGCCGCTTCCGGGCGCGCATTGGCCGCGGGTGAGAAGGACGGACTGGTGAAAGTGATTGCCCACCAGGACACCGACAGGGTGCTGGGCTGCCACATCGTCGGCCCCTCGGCGGCGGATCTGGTGCAACAGGCGGCCATCGCCATGGAATTCGGCTCCACAGCGGAAGATATTTCTCTCATGGTATTCGGACATCCAACCCTGTCCGAAGCCGTGCACGAGGCAGCGCTGGCGGTCAACGGACACGCCATTCACATTCCCAACCGGCGCAAGCGCTGATTGTTGGGATCCAGCAGGGCGCTTTGATCTGGACGCCGCGCGGCTCTGGCCGGGCGGCGTTCGATTTGGTATCCCAGGGTTATTGCAACAGGGTATTTCTCTGGCCTGTTGCAATGGGCATGGGTCAAAAGGGGGCGGGGCGGTTCGATGCTCCGCCGATCTGGGGTTTGGAGTCTTGCAGTGCAGTGATCTCCAAAAGACATACTTACGGTACACGACATGAATCTTCATGAATATCAAGGCAAGCAATTGTTTGCCCAGTACGGACTGCCCGTCTCCAAGGGGATTGCTTGCGATACCCCCAAGGAAGTGATTGCGGCGGTAAAAGAAATCGGCGGCAACAAGTGGGTGGTCAAGGCCCAGGTGCACGCTGGCGGCCGCGGCAAGGCCGGTGGCGTCAAGCTGGTCGACAGCGCGGAAGAAGCTGCAGCATTCGCAGAGAAGTGGCTGGGCAAGCGCCTGGTCACCTATCAGACAGATGAAAATGGCCAGCCCGTTTCCAAGATTCTCGTCGAAGACTGCACCGATATCGCCGACGAACTCTACCTGGGCGCCGTCGTGGACCGGGCGACCCGTCGCATCGTGTTCATGGCTTCCACTGAAGGCGGCGTCGAAATCGAGAAAGTTGCCGAGGAAACCCCGGAAAAGATCCTCAAGGCCATCGTCGACCCACTGGCTGGCGCGCAGCCCTATCAGGGCCGTGAGTTGGCGTTCCAGCTGGGCCTTACCGGTCCCCAGGTCAACCAGTTCGTGAAAATATTCCTGGGCCTGGCCAAGCTCTTCAAAGAGAAAGACCTGGACCTCATCGAGATCAACCCCTTGGTCATCAAAACCGACGGCAACCTGCACTGCCTCGACGCCAAGCTGGGTGTTGACGGCAACGCGCTGTTCCGTCACCAAGACCTCCACGACATGAACGACCACACCCAGGATGACCCCCGCGAGGCCGAAGCCGCGCGCTGGGAGCTCAACTACGTGGCGCTCGGCGGCAACATCGGCTGCATGGTGAACGGCGCCGGTCTGGCCATGGGCACCATGGATATGGTGGCCCTGCACGGTGGTTTCCCCGCCAACTTCCTCGACGTGGGCGGCGGTGCCACCAAGGAGCGCGTTGCGCACGCGTTCAAGTTGATTCTGTCGGACGACAGCGTCAAGGCGGTACTGGTCAATATCTTCGGCGGTATCGTGCGCTGCGACATGATCGCCGAAGGCATCATCGGCGCGGTCAAGGAAGTGGGTGTGAACGTACCTGTGGTTGTGCGTCTTGAAGGCACCAACTCCGAACTTGGCAAAAAAGTGCTGAGCGAGTCTGGCCTCGATATCATCGCGGCCGAAAGTTTAACTGACGCTGCCCAGAAAGCAGTGCAAGCAGCGGGGAACTGATCATGTCCGTACTCGTCAACAAAGACACCAAAGTCATTTGCCAGGGCTTCACTGGCGGTCAGGGCACTTTCCACTCCGAGCAGGCCATCGCCTATGGCACCAAGATGGTCGGCGGCGTGACCCCAGGCAAGGGCGGCACCACCCACCTTGGCCTGCCCGTGTTCAACACTGTGCGCGAAGCGGTCGAAACCACTGGCGCCGATGCGTCGGTGATCTACGTTCCCGCGCCTTTCTGCAAGGACTCCATCCTCGAGGCCGCGCATTCCGGCGTCAAGCTGATCGTCACCATCACCGAGGGCATCCCCACCCTGGACATGCTCGACTGCAAAGTGAAGTGCGACGAACTGGGCGTGCGCCTGATCGGCCCCAACTGCCCCGGCGTCATCACTCCCGGCGAGTGCAAGATCGGCATCATGCCCGGCCATATCCACAAGCCCGGCAAGGTCGGTATCGTGTCCCGCTCCGGCACCCTGACCTATGAAGCCGTGAAGCAGACCACCGATTACGGTTTCGGCCAGTCCACCTGTGTGGGCATCGGCGGCGACCCCATCCCCGGCTCCAACTTCATCGACATCCTCACCCTGTTCCAGAACGACCCCGGCACAGAAGCGATCGTGATGATTGGTGAAATCGGCGGCACCGCGGAAGAAGAAGCCGCGGCCTTCATCAAGGCCAACGTGACCAAGCCCGTGGTCTCCTACATCGCCGGTGTAACCGCCCCCAAAGGCAAGCGCATGGGCCACGCGGGCGCCATCATCTCCGGCGGTAAAGGCACCGCCGACGAGAAGTTCGCCGCCCTGGAAGACGCCGGTGTCAAAACCGTGCGCTCCCTGGCGCAGATCGGCGAAGCCCTGAAGGAAGTTACCGGCTGGTAATTTCTGGCTTGGCAATAAAAAAGGCAGTCTTTGGGCTGCCTTTTTTATTGCCTGTGATAATTCTGTGACAGCGGCCTTGGTTGCGAATGGGCATCCACAAGTAACTTCAGGAGTAGGGGTTTCACATCCCGATGGTGTCTTTAGTAAAGGCAGGAAAGTATTCCGACCATGGGTTATTTCAGTGGTTGGAAATCGGATCCGGGGATTTGGCAGAAAATAGTTGATAAATGACATGACAAAAACGCCCAAGGGCAGACATGAGAGTGAACCCTCAGGAACAACCATTCTGGGGGCCTATACGGTGCATGTGGCGGCACTGAAGCGGTTTGTCCTGCGCCTGCTGGGTAACCAGAACGATGTCGATGATGTCGTACAGGAAGTATTTCTGCGAGCCTACAATGCGGAAAGAAGCAAGGAGATAGAGGAGCCCAAGTCATATCTGTTCCGGATAGCCAGAAACGTCGCCTTGAACGAACTGCGGCAGAAAACGCGGCGGCCCACGGATTACCTGGAAGATTTCGAGCCGTCCCAGGTGCTGACCAGTGACTGGACCTTGGAAGATCAAATAATGGCACAGCAGAAGCTGGAGCTGCATTGTGCAGCCGTGGCGGCCTTGCCGCCCACATGCCGCAAGGTCTATCTGATGCGAAAAGTCTATGCCATGAGTCTCAAGGAGATTGCCGACGTATTGGGTATATCCGTGAATACCGTCGAAAACCATATTACCAAGGGATTCGCGCGCTGCGACGCCTATGTAGAAGAACGTCTGGGTGAAACCAACAAGGGGGGTAAACACTATTCGGCAAAGAGGCGAGGAATCTGACTATGGATAATGTTCATCCTTTTCAGAGCCATGAAGACATTCGCGCCGAAGCGCGTGACTGGGTGCTGAGGTTCAACCGCGATACAGAACCGACCGCCGAGGACATCTCGGCGTTGAGGGAATGGGCTGGTCGCAGCTCCGTTCATCGTGCGGAATTGGAGCGAGCCACGGAATTCTGGTGCGATGCCAACCTGTTGTCCGAACTGGCCGTACCGGTTGGCCGCAGTGGCGCCAGATCGATGGGGGAGCGTAGAGGGCGGCTGTGGCAACGCCTGCTACCCCGCAGTTTTTCCAGCGCCGTTGTCGCCGTCCTTTTCCTGGGTGTTGCCGTCGTTGTGTCTCTCCAGTTATTACAGATCCACGGTGATATCGAAAATGGAACTTACACCACGGCAATTGGAGAGCAGAGAGTTCTCGTGTTGTCGGATGCATCGCAGATTCAACTCGATACCAACAGCGAGGTGCGGGTGGACTACGGTGAAAGTTCCAGAAGCATTCATCTGGTGCGCGGCAAGGCCCATTTCGACGTGGCCAAGGAGCAACGTCGTCCCTTTGAAGTCTATGCGGCGGATGGGCTGGTGCGGGCGGTGGGAACGGCGTTTTCTGTCTACATAGACAATCGTGACGTCAAGGTAACGGTCAACGAAGGTCGAGTGGATCTTGCCCGCGTGCAGCGGCGTGCCCTGCTGCAAACGGGTGATGTGGGCGCTACTTCAGGACACGAGGTCTCGGGCCGAAGCCAGATTGGCAGTGAGGTCTTTGTATCGCTGAAAAAGGGCCAAAGTGCCCAGTTCAACAAGAATGAGCAGGAGGTCAATGAACTTTCTGATAAGGACCTTTCGCGGGAGCTGGCGTGGCGAAAGGGCTTGCTGATATTTGTTGGTGATCCGCTGAGTGAAGTCATTTCCGAGGTAAACCGCTATACCGACATCAATATCGAAATTCTCGATCCCGATCTGGCTGACCTGCAAATAGGAGGCCGTTTCAGAGTCGGAGAACTGGAAGCCCTGTTCGACGTGCTGGAAGTCGGGTTTGGTGTGCAGATCAGTTATCGCGACAAACGTCATGTCGAGCTGCGCTCGTCTCTCCACTGATGTAATGATGTGACTGAAAGCCATTCTCTCAAGAACAGCGGAGCAAACAAAAATTTGCGTCTTTTCATACAAGAAATGAAAAAGAATAAAAATAAGAGTAGTGGTCGGCGACCTTTTTTGCGTTATAGCAATGGTAAGGCCTTCGTACAGAAACGAAAGCTTGAAGGCAAAAAAGGGAATGTGGCGCTGATAAGGGGTATTTTTTTCCTGGCGGCTTGTTTGTTGACTACAACCGCGGTTGCGGAACGGCTCAAGACTTATCAGATCAACCTGCCGAATCAGAGCGTGGCGGAATCACTTGCCAGTTTGTCCGAGCAGATCGATGTATTGCTGCTTTTTCCCTACGAAATTGCCAAAGAGCTAAAAGCCAACTCTGTACGTGGTGAATATACCCTGCCCGAGGCGCTGGAAATAATGCTTGAGGGGACGGGGTTTTCCGGAAGGCTTTCTGAGAAAGGGGTGCTGATGATTTCTTTGATGAAATCTGAAGATATCCAAGAAAATTTCAAGTCGACTGAGAGTGGAGAAAAAATGAACACTAATAAAAATTTACTTGTGGCGCTTATGGGAGTATTTTCTGGCGCAAGTGGAGTGCAGGACGCCATAGCTCAGGATGAAGGGAGGTATGGGATAGAAGAAATTGTTGTTACAGCACAGAAAAGGGCTGAAAATCTCCAGGATGTTCCTATCACTATCAGTGCGTTTACAGGCTCCATGCTGCAAAATTCAGGGGTTCAAAAAACGGATGATCTTTCCGTGATTGTTCCAGGGTTGCAGATGGGGCGGGATACTGGACCCGGCGTGACGTTTCTTCGAGGTGTTGGTACTAAGAATAGTTCTGCAGGTGAGGAGAGTAGTGTTCCAACATACGTGGATGGCGTGCTTGTTGCCAATATGATTTCCTCTATTTTGTCTTTTAATAATATCGAGCGTATCGAGGTGCTTAAAGGGCCTCAGGGAACATTGTTCGGTCGAAATGCAACAGGTGGATTAATACATATCCTTACTAAGGATCCACAACAGGACTTTTCCTCCAACCTCAAGGCCTCCTATGGCACTTATGGAACAGTTGAAACCAGCTTGTACGCTACTGGGGGACTTGTGGATAGTATTGCCGCGGATATTGCCGTTTCTTATGCAAATCAGGATAAGGGATATGGTGATAATCAGGTGACGGGAAATGACACTAACAGAGCGTATATTCATTCCCGAGCTGTACGCAGTAATTTTCTCGTAGATTTTAGCGAAAAGACAGCAGGGCGTTTGACATTTGATTACCGGGAACATAAGGATAATCTGGCCATTGCTCGCCAGCCAGCTCCGGGTGCGGTTGGGCTTGATGGTGCTACGACGTACAGTGGCGACTTTTACGACATCCAAGCAGATGCGGACTCTTTTACGTTTTCCCGCTCATGGGGAGCGTCATTCAAGCTTAGTCATCAGTTCGATCAGATGGATTTTGTTAGTATCTCAGCGTACAGAGAAGGACATTCCTTGCAGATACTTGACCAGGATGCGACCCCAACCAACTTTGTCACAGCATCATTGGTGATTGATTCCGAATTTTTCTCTCAGGAGTTTCAATTATTATCTTCTAATGATAGTAGGTTGCAGTGGATGCTTGGGCTGTATTATATGAACGATACATCAGGTTATCGTCCTTTTGAGCTTGAAGGGTCATCTATTCCAGGTCCGGTTGGGACGAGATTTCTGGGGGATTCTGTTCAGGATACCGAGTCATATGCGGCGTTCGGCCAAGTAACTTATGACATTGTAGACAGCACCAGCATCACGGTGGGCTTTCGAGTCACGAGAGACGAAAGGGAGCTATCTGTAGATAGGTTTTTGGATTTTGGTGAGACACAATCACTTTTGCCACGGATAGACAAAGATAAGTCTTGGACTGAGCCGACTTGGCGGGTATCAGTTGATCATAGAGTTTCAAATGATGTAATGATATTTGGTAGTTACAGCCGTGGCTTCAAGAGTGGTATTTTTAATACGACAGGAATAATGTCTGTTCCGGACACAACTGGCCCTGTCAATCCTGAAATTCTCGATGCCTATGAGATTGGTGTAAAGTCATTTCTTCTCGATAACAGGGTGCGCTTGAATACTGGTGTTTTCTATTATGAATACTCCGATATGCAACTGAGCCGGACTTCTGAGGGTACTACTCAGCTCCTGAATGCTGCCGAGGCAGAAATTTTAGGCGCTGAGCTGGATATAACAGCCATGGTTTCGGATAACCTGGAGTTATACTTTGGTCTGTCGTTGCTTGATACGGAGTACAAGAAATTTCCTGGGGCGCCTATAAGCATCCAGAATCCTGCTGGTGGAAATACGATGGATGCGGGAGATGCGAGTGGCAAAAAATTAATCAGAACACCGGACTATACTCTGAATATCGGCGGTAAATACGCAATACCCAGCAGTGTCGGTGAATTTGGTCTTTCCCTAAACTACTATTACAACGATGGATTTTTCTGGGAACCAGAGAATCGTCTTAAACAGGATGCTTATCATGTCCTCAATGCTGATTTGTCCTGGAGCAGCATCAATGGAAAATCAAAGATCAGTATTTTTGGGAAGAACTTGACAAACGATAAATATTCCTATCATGCGATTAGTGGAGCATTGGGTGACCTTATTTCTGGTGGAGCGCCTAGAACTAGCGGTATAGCGGTGGAATATAACTTTTGATCCTTTCAGAACTTCATGACGTTCGCGTTGAACTGCTGTTTTGACGCTTGGCATTTTTTAAGCTATTGAAATGTCAATAGAAAGTGTTCTTAATCGAGGTGCAATATGGAACAGAAACGGCTTGCCGCGTATCTATCCACAAACTTTCAGGAGCCTGTGCGTATAACCAGCCTGACGCAGGCTTTTCCTGGCTTGTCACGGCAGACGTGGTTGGTGCGGATCGCTCGTGGGTCTTCAAAGGGGGAAAAGTTCGATGGTGTCGTGATTCGGGCAGATCCCCCCGGAGGTTCGTTCGTTCCAGTGCCACTGTTTTATGAGTGGCAGGTTTACACTCATATTGCTCGCACACCCACTCCTGTGGCGGAGCCGCTTTGGTTTGATCCTGCTGCTGAAATCAATGAGGGGAGACCGCTGCTTGTTCGTTCTCTGGTGGAAGGAGATACCCTCCTCAGGGGGCTATATGACGATACGGATGAGGCATACGAACGCAGGCGTAGAGTGGCAAGTGAGCATGCTGAAAAATTGGCAGCCCTTCATCGCATTGATTGGCGCTCTTATGGTTTTGACAGTTTTATGTCGGTGCCATCTTCTAAGGAGCAGGCTCCACGAATGGAGTTGATGCGTTGGTGGCGCATGTGGGATGAGATAAAAGAAGAACCATATCCAGTAATTACCGAAGTGTTGTACTGGTTCGAGGAAAACCTCCCTAAGCGTGCGATCCATCTTAGTCTCTGTAAAGGGCAGAATGGCATTGGTGAAGAAATATGGCGCGATGACAAGATCGTCGCTTTTTCTGACTGGGAACTTGCCCATATTGGAGACCCGTGTCACGACCTTGCGTTGTCCCAAGGGATGTTACAACTGTGGGATTTTGAGAAAATCATTGCCCATTATGAAAAAGTTTCAGGTTTCACTATAGTGAGAGAAAATATTGAATTCTATATTGTTTGGAACGCATTTAAATCAATGCTGGTGTTGCATAATGCACTTCGTGCTTTCAGGTCTGGTGAGTGTGTTCGTCCAGCAAGAGCTGCTCTTGGCTATGGAAAAGTAAAAATATATGAACATATTCTCGGTAGTATTCTCGATATGAATCTAACACAAGCCGCTGAATTTATCATGAAGGGACAGCCCAATCCTTATCATGACAAGAAGGTTGTTGGAGGTTGAGTAATGAGACATTCAATCAGCATCAAAGAACTTGTCGATAGTATTGTCATTGCCCTTGATGACCAGATCAGGCCGCTTATAAAAGAGGATAAATGGGCGGCTAGCACGTTAAGAAGCGTGACGTTGCTTTTGAGGCACATTAGTGTGCGAGTTGAAGAAGAGCCGCACGTGCTGGGGTCGGATAATATCGATTCTTGTCAAGTGCTAAAAACTATTCGCCCTTTAGTGGCTGATGATGTGGAATTGGAGCGACTGATCGATGAAGTTTTGAACTTGCCAGTTCCATTTTGTGACATTGTCTCCGTAGTGTCCTATAACCAGCGTTGTCAGATGGTTGCAGAGCGACTTCTGCAGTATTGTGCGGCCATGAGGGGTACGGCTGGTGGTGACACAATACGTCGAGAGTTGCGTGCTTACTTGCGACGCCGACTTGACAGAGAGAGTCACCTTTATTTTCCCCTGTTCACTGAGCCGCCGTTTTAATTGAGAATTTTTTGATTATTAGTAGGGATAGGTGGAGGGTGTTTTTCATAAATGATGAGCGAGACCCTTGGTCATAATATAGGCGGTTCAAGAGAGTATTAGATGACAGTGTCTGCTTGTCAGGATAAGCCGGGAGTGGTGTTTTCTGAAAATTATCTTGGGTATGTAGTCGGTTTACTATTCTTGGTGAATGTTCTCAACTACATGGATCGCTCCGTCATTGGGGTGCTGATTGAGCCAATGAGGGAAGAATTTGGTTTTAGTGATACTCAGATAGGTCTGCTGACTGGTTTTGCTTTTGCACTTTTTTATGCCACGGCGGGAATTTTTATCGCAAGCCTCTCCGATCGTTACAGTCGTCGTTGGATTGTTTCTTTGTCTATCGCAGCCTTTAGTGTCATGACGGCATTGTGCGGGGCTGCACAAAATTTTTGGCAATTGTTGTTCGCACGCTTCGGTGTTGGTGTTGGGGAGGCCAGCGTTGTGCCAGGTTCGTTGTCTCTTCTGTCTGATTATTTTTCGCCAGCTAGGCGTGCTTTGGTGCTTGGCATCTTTTCGAGCGGGTCCATGGTGGGAGTAATGGCTGGCTCAGTTCTTGGTGGGTGGGTAGCCGATAGCTATGGTTGGCGGTGGGCTTTTGTTGCTGCTGCTTTACCGGGAATTCCATTGGCGCTGGTGCTTGCATGGACATTGCGGGATCCCCAGCGCGGTGCGTCCGATGGCGTGATCGTCACGGAGGTTTTACCGCTTGTGACGGCCTTGAAGACGTTGCTGTCCAGCAGAGCATTGCTGTTGATCATGTTAGGACTGGCGCTCATTGCTTTCATGCTGTTCGGGATGTTGACATGGTTTCCAGCCCTGATGGTTCGTCAATATGGTTTTACTCTGAGTCAGACAGGAATGTTTTTTGGTGTCACAGTGGGAATCGGTACTGTGCTCGGTAGTCTGGGCGGGGGCTGGCTGGCCAATAAACTGGCGGTTCAGGATCTCCGGTGGTTGACACGTATGCCTATGCTCCTTGTGCTGATGCTGTGGCCGCTCTATGAAATAGCAATTTTTGCTAGTGATTATAGAGTGGCGCTTGCAGCTTTAATGCTTGTCAATATTGTAGGAGGCGCAACTTTTGGCCCAGCAGCAGCAGCGTTACAAAGTGTCATTCCTGCGAACTTGCGTGCCACGGGGTCTGCTCTGAACGCTTTTTTAACCAGCTTGATAGGTATTGGTGCTGCGCCGCTAATAATTGGTATATTGAGTGATTTTCTTGAAAATAAAGTTGATAACATTATTCCTTTACAGTGGGCTATGGGGACTGCCGCATTTATCGCGCTGCTTGCTTTTGTCGTGATGATTTTTGCTGATCGTGCGTTTGCTGATCATCTCGATAATCGTGGTAATGATTGAATGGATGAGGCTCGGAAGAAGCCCAGGGGCTGCTCTTCAGAAATAAAATCAGATTTTGCTAGGGATTAACGACGAACTTGCCCGCCAATAGTGGAGGATTTCTGAAAACAACTAGATATGCTATATGGCCGCGCTGGCTATATCATTACAAATGCTTCGGTAAGTTGTGATGTAAGAGTCAAGTAATGATTAACTTTCACAAAGATCCGTTGTGTCTCGTTAGGTACATGGTTACCGCGAGTGTGCGGATGGATGTACCGTTGTCTTTGTTCAGACTGCTAGAGGTAAAACAATGAAACTAACCGACCTTGACGAAACCTTGATGCACCAGACATCACTGCCCTTTGCGCTTGCCGCCACGAGCGACCATCGATTCTACGACCGCTATTACATTTCGATGTTTGCTCCCGATGGCTCGGCGGCCATCATCAATGGCGTAGGCGTCTACAAAAACATGAATGTCATGGACGGCTTCGTGTCGACCCTGGTGGGTAACACCCAACGAAACAGGCGCTTCTCACGCCCCCTTCATCCCGATTTGCCAGGTGTCACCATCAACCTTGGCCCGATCCACGTCGAGATCATCAAACCCTACGAGAGCCTGCGCTATGTTGTCGACGCCAGCGGCGAAGAGGATGGTTTCGATGTGATGTTTACGGCCGGCTTTCCACCGCATCTGGAACATCCGCACACCAGCCGCACCCATGGCCGGCTTCACACGGACTATCTGCGCCAGAGCCAGTTCGGGCATATGAACGGCACGGCGTGGATCGCCGGAAAGGAGATCGCGGTGCAGGACTGGTTCGTGTGGCGCGATCACTCCTGGGGAGTAAGGCCGGGAGTGGGCGGCTTTGAGCCGGGAATGTCCGGTAAAGGATTGGCATCGGTGGCGCGAGCAGGTGGTCTAGGCATGTTGATGGTGGCCCTGTGCTTTCAGACCCCTACAATTTCCTGCAGTGTCCAAGTTCAAGAGAATGAGCATGGCCATACATACTACACAGATGGCGCGATAATACGAAAAGACGGCACTCTCAGCCACATCGTTGCCGTTGAACATAATGTCGAGTTTCACCCCGGCTCCCGCCTCTTCAAGGCAGCCCATGTGAAGATGACCGCCGATGATGGCAGTGTTTACGATCTGTACACCGAGGCCATGGGTTCCGCATGGGTGATGCGGGGCGCGGGATATGATGCAGGCTACGTGGACGGGAAAGGCCATGGCGCGCTGCGCAGCACGGGTCCGCTTCACATGGAGACGGATACCTACAATCTTTCCGAAAAGGACAGGGTTCGCATGCCGGGTGGAGAATGGGCACAGCCTTCCCATCGTGAGCAGATCGCCAGAATCACGGTAAACGGTGAGGCCGGCTTGGCGCATGCGGTGATTATTGTCAGCGGTCGCAATGCGCGGTATGGCTTTGAAGCTTAGTCTGTCGATTGCCCCGCGCTCATGGCCAGGCCGGCAAGGCGCCGCCGCTGTCAGCGGAGGGTGCTCAATCCAACAATCGAACATTCAATCCTTGAACTCGCCTGAACACGGCATCGCCGGTCAACAGCACGTGCCCTGTCCCGAGTTGCAGGCAGCAGGCGGCTTGTAGAGCATCGGGGGCACGCAGGCCGTGCCGCACGCGAATGACGGCGGCCAGTTCTACTACGTCACGGGTCAATTCCACCCAGATCAAATCCGGTCGTGCAAAGAAGGCGTCGAACACGGTGAGAACAGCAAGGTTGTTGGCCTTCATCGACCCGACGCGGCACTCCAGCCAGGAGAGCCGACTGACAGCGGCGCCGATGCCGGGATGGGCCTGTTCGAGGGCGGCGAGACTGGCCCGCGCCCGGCTGGCGAAGGGTTCCGAACCCTCGATCAGGTAGATCAGAGCGTTGGCATCAAAAAGGCGATCACCAGTTGCGCTCTTCCGCCAGGGCGGCATCGATTTCTGCCTTGCCGCGGGTGCCGGTGGCGGGTTGCGCCAGCAGCCACTGCATCGCGGTCAGGCCGGGAGCCGTCGGCGCCTTGCCTCCGGTAAGACGTTGATAGTCCTCTTCCGTCAGCACCACAGCGGCTGGCTTGTTGCGCTTTACTATATGCACCGGGCCGCGCCGCAGGCCTTCTTCAATGGCGGCCATGCCACGACGTTTGATTTCCGCGACGGTCAGGATGTTGTTCATGGCGACCTCCCATTGAGTACTGAATAAGTAATAAAAGTACTGATATGAGTACTTTGATCTGGCGTTGGGGTATTTGCAACGCTCGGCGCGAAGTCCACTGCGTGGGGCTGCCGCACATGAGTATGGAATCGGGGGAATGCACCGATCCATCTCCCGGTTTTCAACGGATGGTTGCAATCGTATCTTTGGATTACTCAGTAACCGGCATTTTAGGCTACAGTTTTCAGCCAAGGGCTCGGCACCAACTTTGGCTGCAAGCATAAGTCTTAACCAGGAGCCTCGGAGAAACGTCAATCCAACAATGTCTCACTCAAAGCTTACAGCTCCTCCGTAGAGTGTGTAGCCCATATTGCTGATTTGTGAGCAAGCAGAGATAAAACAATGAAACTAACCGACCTTGACGAAACCTTGATGCATCAAACCTCGCTGCCCTTTGCGCTTGCCGCCACGAGCGACCATCGATTCTACGACCGCTATTACATTTCGATGTTTGCTCCCGATGGCTCGGCGGCCATCATCAATGGCGTAGGTGTCTACAAAAACATGAACGTCATGGACGGCTTCGTGTCGACCCTGGTAGGTAACACCCAACGCAACAGGCGCTTCTCACGCCCCCTTCATCCCGATTTGCCGGGAGTTACCATCAACCTTGGCCCGATCCGCGTCGAGATCATCAAACCCTACGAGAGCCTGCGCTATGTTGTCGAAGCCGGCGGCGAAGAGGATGGTTTCGATGTGATGTTTACGGCCGGCTTTCCGCCACATTTGGAGCATCCACACACCAGCCGCACCCATGGCCGGCTTCACACGGACTATCTGCGCCAGAGCCAGTTCGGACATATGAACGGCACGGCGCGGATCGCCGGAAAGGAAATCGCGGTGCAGGACTGGTTTGTGTGGCGCGATCACTCCTGGGGAGTAAGGCCGGGCGTGGGCGGCTTCGAGCCCGGTGCGTCCGGCAAGGGCCTGGCATCGGCGGCTCGTGCCGGCGGGCTCGGCATGCTGATGGTGTTCTTCAGCTTTCAGACAGCCACGATTTCCTGCAATGTCCAGCTTCAGGAGAATGAGCACGGCCAAGCCTACTACACAGACGGCGCGGTGGTGCAGAAAGACGGCACTCTCAGCCACATCGTTGCCGTTGAGCATGAGGTTGTGTTTCACCCCGGCTCCCGCCTCTTCAAGACAGCCCATGTGAAGATGACCACCGAGGATGGCAGTGTTTACGACATGCACGCCGAGGCCATGGGCTCGTCATGGGTGATGCGGGGCGCGGGGTATGACGCGGGTTATGCGGACGGGAAAGGCCATGGCGCGCTGCGCAGCACGGGCCCGCTTCATAGGGAGACGGATAGCTACGATCTTTCCGAAAAGGACAGGGTTCGCATGCCGGACGGAGAATGGGCGCAGCCTTCACACCGCGAGCAGATCGCCAGAATCACGGTAAACGGCGAGGCCGGCCTGGCGCATGCGGGCATTATCGTCAGCGGCCGCAATGCGCGGTACGGCTTCGAAGCCTAGCTCGCCCTGATTTTGGATGACGGAAAAAGAAAACCCATGACATTGAAAAATTCACCATTGCCATCCCTGACGCTGAACTCGGCGATCTTCGGGAGCGCCTCAAGCGCGTGCGCTGGGCGGACGACTACGCCAACGACGACTGGCGCGACGATGCCAGCGGGCCGATGCAGGTGGTGTCCGGCCCATCGCTTGTCAGCGTATTGGGTGCAGCCCAATAACAGATTGCGACGTTTCATTCGCCGCAGGGAAGCTCTCGCAGCCGCAACTGCAGCCAGTTAAAACCGATGCGTTCCTGTTCCAAACGCAGGCCGGGGCGGATGCGGTTGTCGCGCAGCTGGTCGTAGAGGTGGCGCTCTTCAGCCGTGAGTAGCGGCAGGTCGGCGCTGACCGGCTTGTCTTCTGTTCCCCAGAGATCGCGATGGGCATCCAGGGTTGGCTGATCCATTAGCAGCGACTGCACGTGACTGAAACGGTGGCGCAATTGGTTGAGAATGGCAAAACCGTGGGTGTCGATATCGCCCCAGTAGTGGATGCTGCACTGGTTCAGCCACTGGGCTTTGGCCAGCGCATCCCAGCCGTAGCCGGCACCGAAAATGACCATGGCGTGGTCGCAGGGCGGGAAGACGAGAAAGTTGATTTCATTTTCGGTGATGAACACTTTTTTCACTGGCAACTGCAGTTGGCTGAAGCTGTCGGCGTCCAGGGTGATATCGGGTGCTTCCAATGCAGGCAGGATCGTAATGTCCGGATCGAGCAGGCGGAAACGGATACGTATCGGTTTATCCAGAAAGCCATAGCGGGCGGCGAACTGGCTGGCGCCGGATCGGCTGCTGTCCACTTCCCCGGCGGGCAGCGTCAGATCCAGAAGCTCTGTCAATACGCGCCGGTGTGCCTCGATGAATTTACTGTGGATGCCCGGCAGGTCGATCTGCCGCAGATAGATGTTGGGCTGGGGGTTGGCGGAGCGCCAGGCCACCACGTCCAGCAGGCGGGGCCATTCCCGATGCAGCGCCAGTGCCTGCAGCGGACGCTTTTCCAGCCAGGGCAACAGGGCGGGGTGGTGTTGACGGGTCAGCTCAAGCTGGGCGGTGAATTGTGTCCATTCAGCGCGTTTGCCGATCCAGCCCAGAGCGTTGTCGAGGCTGTCGATCCAGACGCTGTCGGGCAACTGTTGCCTGCCCTGAACCCGATGGCGCACCTCGCGCCAGTCGATACGCAGCGCCGGGGTGGCCGCCAGTTCTGCGGCCCAGTTGCGCACCGCATCAAACTGCTCGGTAAGGTCCGTTGAGCTGGGTGCCTTGAGTGCCAGGCGCAGCGGGAAGCGCGCCTGACCGGTGACCAAATCACGCAGCAATTCACCGCGCTCCCACAGCCGCAGCAGCTGCTGGCGCAGTTGGGCGGGGCGGCTCCAGGCGGGTGCGGCGGGTTTGCTCATGGTGTCACGGGCTGCCGTGCGGCGGCTTTTTCGGTCTGGTATTCCTCGATCGACAGGTTGCGCAGACGGGAAGCGCGACCGCCTTCGTTGTGCACAAAGCCGACGCTGGAGACGTAGGGTTCGATGATGTGGATCTTCTGCAGCGGCGTGACGATCAGCAGCTGCAGGTTGAGCTGGCGGAACAGCCGCAGGCCGTATTGTGCGGATTCGTCGGAGCCGCGCCCGAAGGCCTCGTCGATCACCACGAAGCGGAACGAGCGCGAGCGCACCGCGCCCCATTCCAGACCGAACTGATAGGCCAGGCTGGCGGCGAGAATGGTGTAGGCGAGTTTCTCTTTCTGCCCGCCGGATTTGCCGCCGGAATCCGAGTAGTGTTCATGTTCGCTGTGATCCTCGCGCCAGCGCTCGCTGGCGGCAAACAGGAACCAGTTGCGCACGTCGGTGACCTTGGCGGTCCAGCGACGATCCTGTTCAGACAAACCTTCGCGACCCCGGAAGCGGTCGATGATGGCCTTTACCTGAAGGAACTTGGCTTCCGAATACTGGGCGTCGTCCGAGCCGGTCAGGGTGCCCTCGGTGCAGGCGCGCAGATCCTGCTGGAAGTCGCGGATTTCGGCGTCCGGGCTGGGCTGGGATTCCAGCACGATATAGCGGCCCGGGTTGTAGTCGATCTCGGCCAGTGACTTGTTGATCAGCGCGATGCGCTCCTTGATGGTTTCCCGCTCGCGAGCCAGTTGCGCGTTGAAGTTGGCGATCTCGTTGATGGTGTTGACGTTGAGCAGCTCCTTGAAGCGCGCCACGAAACGCGGCAGGTCGTCGCGGTTCAGCTGTGCCAGCAGGGTTTCATACTCGAAGGCGGCATCCAGGCTGGCGTCGAAGTCGGCGGTTTCCAGCTTGAAGGCTTCCTTGAACGCACTCATGGCCTTGATGATTTTCTCGCTGAGGCGCTTGAGCTTGTTGTCCTCGGCATCAATGCGGGCCTGCAACCAGCGCCGCACGTCCTGCTCGCGATTGTCGCAGGACTCCACGCTCAGTTGGTGCTCGCCCAGCGCTTCGGCGCGCATCTGCTCCAGTTGGGTGGTGGGCCGCAGGTCGGGTTCTTCGTCGCTCAGCAGCTCTTCGGTCTGTTCGCGCAGGGCCTGGGCATCGGCTTGACGCTGTTCGAGCTTGGCGCGTTTGTCGCGGGCATCCTGCAGTTGCAGCGCGGTGGTCTGTTGCGTTTGCTGCAGTTCGCGCAGGCGCTGGTTGAGTTGCTGGAGAATATCCGAGGCGGATTCCAGGCGACGACGCTCCTCCTCCAGTTGTGCGATGACCGTGGCGATGCTGGCCCAGTCCAACTCGTCAAACTGGGTAAATTCCTCCAGGCGGCTGAGGGCGTCACGCCGCTCGCTCAGGCTGGCAAGCTGCTGCTGGATGCTGGCCACGTGCGCGCCGATCCCGGCCAAGTGAGTTTCCAATTGCTGGCGCTTGCCTTCCAGCACGGCAATCTTGGCGCTGTTGCTCCAGCCCAGCACATAGCGGCTGCGGTCGTCGATGCGGTGGCGATCATCTTTCTCGTGGCGGCCGCTGGGATCCTTGATCTGGCCGGCACGGGTAATCGCCCGGGCTTCGCGGCGGAACTGTTCCTGGGTGGCGCAGCAGGCGACGTTGAATCTGTGCGCCAGCTCCCGCTCCAGCCAGTCGTAATAGGGTGAGTCGGGCTTGACCGCCAGTTTATGCACCAGCGAATCGGGGTGCAGGTCGGGCAGGTCGGCGGCGCGCCGTGAACGTACCTGAAAATACACCAGCCGGCCACGCAGTTGAACGCTGTCGACCCATTCGGCGACGGCTTTGTAATGCTCATCAGGTACCAGCAGCGCCAGGCCGAAACCGCGCAACAGGCGCTCGGCGGCGCCTTCCCAGTCGCGCTCGTCGTCCCGCACCTGGATCAGTTCACCGGCGAAAGGCAGATCCTCCTCCGCCAGATCGAGGGCGGCACAGAGCGCGCTGCGAATCCGCACCTGACGGTCGTCGATATTGCTGCGGCGGCGTTTCAGGCTGGAAATCTCGGCTTCCAGTTCGGTATGTTCCTGCTTGCCCTGGCGCAGGTTGAAGCCCTGCTCGGTCAGGGCGTTCTGCAGGTCTTCCTGCTGGTTGTTCACCTGCTCGCGCCAGCGCTGGTACTGGCTGCGCTGGGTGATGAAATTGGCACTGTCGGTGGCGGGTGTTTCGCCCAGCACCGCCGTCAGCCTGGCATAGCGATCGGCCTTGTTGCGGCGTTCATCGCGTAGCGCCTGCTGGCGGCGAATTTCCCGCGCCAGTTGCTCCAGCCGGTCGCCGCCGTTGTCATTGATCGACTGCTTCAGCTCGTCGATCTGCAGCGCCTGCTGCTCATGGGTTGTGTTGAGACGGTTGATCTGGGCATCGCTGCGCTGCCATTCATCCGTCAGCAGATTCAGGCGTTTGTCGATCAGCTCCAGCTTGAGCCCGGCGAAGTGGCTGCGCAGCTGTTCCCGGCACTGGCGCAGGCCGTCCTGTTCGGTTTGCAGTTCGTGGTGGCGGCTGCAATCGGCAACCAGTGGCGTCAGCATTTCCACCTGCTGCTGAGTTTTCAGCACCGCTTGATGGGCGCGGTTGAGATTGTCGAAGTGTTCCATCAGCGCCTGAATACGCGGGCCAACCTCGAAGGGTTCGAGCATGTGGCTGCGCACGAAATCGGTCAGGTTGCCCACCGATTTCATGGAGACGGTCTGGTGAAACAGTTCCAGGGCCTGATCGTTGTCGATGCCGAAGCGTCGCCGGAACCAGGCCGCATAGGGGGGAAAGCTGTCGTGAATCTCGGCGCCCAGGGCGCGCAGTTTCTTGCGCAGCAGGGGGATTTCCGCGCCGAACTGGCTGAAGTGTTCGGCAATCGACAACTCGCGTTCGGCGCCGAGGAAGAAGCGTGCCGGTTGGCTCTGGGCGTCCTTCATCCAGAACACCTGCGCCAGTGTCACGGTCTGATCGTAGCCGGCATTGTGGAATACGCCGAGGATCACCGAGTAGCTGTTGTGGTCGCGCAGGGATACCGGTCTGGCCGCCCCGGTGACTTCATTGCGTTCGGATTTGTAGTGCCCCAGCACATAGGAGCGCAGCGAGCGTTCCTTGCTGTCGGCCCCGGCGGCCTTGTTGTAGGCAATGCGTTGGGCCGGTACCAGCAGGGTGGTGATGGCATCCACCAGGGTGGACTTTCCGGAGCCGATATCGCCGGTGAGCAGGCCGTTCTTGCCATCCAGCTGCAGCGACCACACATGCCGGTCGAAGGTGCCCCAGTTGAACACCTCCAGTCGCATCAGGCGGAAGCCGGACAGGGTGTCGTCGGCGCAGAAATCCAGCCCCAGAGATTGACCTTCATTCATCATCGGTTTCCCGTGCGGTAGCGTTTACGCCGGACAGCTGGTTCTGGTAGCTGGCCAGCCGTGCGTCCATCTCGGACAGCCATTGCGCATCGACAAAGGCCTTGAGAATGCGCCGTACCTCATAGTTGGCGGGGCCGCTGGCGGCACCCCGGGCAGGCTTGAGCCGGTGCAGAAAGCCCAGATCGACCACCTTGTTGATGGTGCTTTCCAGCTGGTCGATCAGTTTCGCCTCGTTGGGGCCATCCGGCAGGAACACCCGCACCAGCTCGACGATATCCTCGCGGCTCAGGACCAGGCGGGTATCGCCACCCCCGGCATCGAACTCGGCCAATTTTTTACGTAGCAGCGCCAGCAGCAGGCTCACCGGGTAGGACAAGGGGCGACGGGCTACCAGTCGTGGCAAGCGGGGTGTCGGGTCATCATCGGCTGGCTCGGGGCGGCTTTTGAGAAAGGCATAACCTTCGGCCTCGTCCAGTACCAGTTCCAGGTTCAGAACGGCCACATAGTCGCGCACCCGCGCCTGCAGGTTGAGCAGCGCCGCCCATTGGCGGTCGTCGCTGTCCCGGTACAGGACGCCCTTGAGCAGGCCGATCAGCAGGGTGGAGAGGTCAGCGCTGGCAGTGGCTGGTGGGTGATCAGGTTGCTCTTCCATGGAGTTCTCGGAGTAGTCGGTTCAGCGGGTAAAGATCACCCGGGGCAGCCGGGCTGTGCGGTGTACCGGATCGCCATCGGCGGTTCGCGTGTGCCAGTGGATTGGCTCGGCGGCCTGTTCGTCCACAATGCTGGTGAAATGCTCGCTACCCAGTTGCAGATAGGTCACCAGCTCGGCCAGGCCGTGCTCCAGCGGCTGGCGCTGTACCAGCTCACGCAGGGTGATCTGGGGCTGCTCCTGCAGCGCCTGGCGGATATGGCGGGTGAGGCGTGCGCTGTCCACCACCACCTGGTCGAACAGGGCCGAGGGATCGACATCCTCTTCGCCTGCCTGCAATACCAGATCGGCCAGCACCGGCTTGCGACTGGGGGTGAACAGTGGGCGTTCCAGCGCCAGCTCGATAGCGGCGCGGGCTTCGGCCATCGCCATCAGATCGCCCGCTGGCGGTGTATCGCGCAGGGCCAGGGCCTTGCTCTCGATGCCATGCAGAATATCCATGATGCGACGATTTTCCAGCCACGCCTGGTCGTCGAGAAAGCGCCGCAGCTGCTGGGACAGGGTGGCGACGGTGCGCTGGGTGTGTTCGCCGGCTTCCAGCCAGTCGTAGTGCAGGCGCCGGGTGCGGCTGTCCGGATTCAATGCCGCGACGGCAGGCAGCTCCAGCACCCGCTCCAGCAGTTCCGTCAGTTCTTCCTGGCGGCGGCTGGACAGCAGGAAATCCCAGAAGGCGCGAAAGCTCCTGCCCTGGTCGGAGTCGCTGATGGCATCGCGCTCACCCATGATCTCTTCCAGCAGTTCGCCCTTGCTGCCTTCCCACAGGGCTATGCGTTCGCGTACCCGGCGGTCGAGCTGGCGGAAGTTGTGCTCCACTTCGCGAAAATCGGTCAGCAACTCACGGGCGCCCTGCATGAACTGTTGGAAACGATCCTTCAGCGCCGTGTCGTCCAGCAGGGGGACGTCACCTGCTTCCACTCTGGTGATTTCTGCATCCAGCTCGGCGCGCTTTCGGTGCAACTCAGTCAGGCGTTTGGCCGGATCGGCCTCGCTGCCTTCGCTCATCTGTTTGAGCAGGTCGAACAGGGTCAGCAGGCGTGATTCGGTACCGACAAACTGCCGCTCGGACAGTTGCACCAGCCAGTTGATGGCCTTCTCCGTCGCCGGGGTGAGGTCGAACTGCGCTTCGTCGGTGCCCGGCTTGTAGTACTTGCGCAGCCAGCCCTTGTCCGGCGCAGCCCAGTCGCTGAGATATTCCACTGCCGAGCGCGGAAAGGCCCCCTCACCCAGCTGCAGGCGCAGGGCGTAGAGCTCATCTTCCAGTGCCTCGGCGAGATCCGCCGCCGCCATCACCCGCACATTCGGCTCGACAAAGATTCGGTGCAAAAAGCCCGCCACCAGCGGAGCATGATCGGAGCGCAGCAGCCGCCACGCGGGGTGGTGGGTACGCAGCCTGTCGAGGGTGGTGAAATCGAGGGGCATGGAGGGTGTAATCGGGCTCAGTCTTTGTGGGCGAGTATACCGGACAGGCGGTATTGCACCAGCATGGCTGCCGCAAGGCAGGGTAATAGCGCAACTGGCCTGCGATGCCCTCAGAATGGCAGTCTGGCAACGTCGACCGGCAGCGGGACTGATCGTGCATTCGGACCGGGGTTCCCAATATGCCAGCAAGGATTACCGTCGGTTACTGAAGGCCCGCGGGTTTGAAGGCAGCACGAGCCGCAAAGGGGACTGCTGGGGCAATGCGGTCGTGGAAAGTTTCTTTGGCAGCCTGAAGCAGGAGCGGGTCCAGTGGCGGCATTATCAGACACGCCATGCAGCTCAGCAGGATGTACTGAACTACATCACGATGTTTTACAACAGCCATCGACTGCATTCATACCTGGATTACAAGAGCCCAAATCAATATGAAGCCGAGATGGCAAAACTGAGAAAAGTGGCTTAACTGGGGTGTACAGAAAAGCTTGACCACGTCAGGCTCGGGCAACGCCAGCGGTGGCAGCACGAGTCTGGCGCTCCGGCTGGCCCTGGCCCGGCTGGCGCGCCGGGGCAGGCCTCAGTACCACAACGCCCGGAGTGATCCAGGGTTTTGTTTTGGGTTGGTTGTAACCTTGACCTCTCTCCTGATATTCTGGCGTAGCGTGATAGGATTAAATCCCATGCAATCGATTGGAGGCTACCATGCGAACCACTCAACAACTGAGCATCACCCTGCCGAACGATATGGCAGACATGGTGAAAACGAAGGTACGGACAGGGGAATATGCAACTGAAAGTGAGGTCATCCGCGACGGCTTGCGCGCACTTCTTGCGCGCGATCGCGCCGTGGAAGCCTGGCTGCACAACCAGGTCGGTCCGGCCTACGATGCCCTGAAAGCTGACCCGGCCCGAGCAGTCACAGCCGACCAGGTACGCGCCCGCCTTGCCGCTGAACATGCGAAGGCACGATGAGCCATCGGGTCGTATTCTCTCCCGAAGCTGAAGAGCAGCTTGCCGAGTTGTACCGCTATATCGCGGCGGCGGCCTCACCAGACATTGCAGCGCGCTACACGGAGGCGATCGTATCCTACTGCGAAAGCCTACACACCTTCCCTCAGAGCGGTATCAGGCGCGACGATGTGCGGCCAGGCCTTCGCATCACGAACTACAAGAAGCGCACTGTGATCGCGTTCGACGTGGCTGTCGATCTGGTCTCCATCATCGGCGTGTTCTACGGTGGGCAGGATTACGAAACGATCCTGCACGACGACTAACGGGAGACGGGGTCGATGCCCAGGGCCAATAACTCCCGTGCTGCCAGCGTGCTCGATCTGGCCTTGGCCAATGGCAGATCAGGGTAGGCGCCAAGACCCATGTTGATGCGCTTCTTGGAAATGGGGTGCCGATAGTTGAAGTTCCACAGCAGGGAGCCGTTGGAGCATACTCTGAGCTGAAGGCCGTTGCCGTCTGTCAGCACGTAATCTTTTTCTCTGGGCCTCAGTGCCTTTAACTGGCGGTCTGAGAGTCGGATACCTTTTGTCCCCATGCGGAGTGGCTTTCCCTCAAGATTTGGTATTCCAAGAATATGAGTAGAGTGGCTTGGAATACCTTGTGGAATACCAACAGATGTGGATTTAGTGGGATGCTGGCGGACGGTAATAGACCATTTTTGGGGTATGTTGCTGATTTTTATCATAAAAAATACGTCCTGAGACGTCTTTGAATGTTGAAGTGGTGGAGGCGAGGGGAGTTGAACCCCTGTCCGTCAGTCCTCTGCCTTTTGCTCTACATGCTTAGCCACGTCTTTGAATTTAACAGCGGGTTACCCGAAGGGCAGGGAAGACCAACTGCGATCCCGGTCAGGTTTTAACAACTCGGCCCCAGGCGAGCGTTGTTGCGAGCTTGTGAGGATCGACGCCTGATGACGGACGCACAAGCACGTATCCGGTCAGACGGCACCCTACTGGGTATTAAGCAGCGAGTGCGGAGTAGTTGTCGTCGTTGGCAACTATAAGTTTGCGACTTTGGATTTACGAGATTGGTCGCCATCTCGGCATGCACACAAGGTTTCGTAACCGGCGTCGAATCCCAAAACGCCCCCAAGTGTTCTTCAACCTATCTATAAGGCCCGATAGGTAAAATTTCAAGGGCATGGTAACACAATTCGCGATGAGAGGCTGAGGATCCTCAAGCTTTGCGCATGATGCGCTGCTTCTGGCGCTCCCAGTCCCGTTCCTTGGTGGCTTCGCGCTTGTCGTGGTCGGCCTTGCCCTTGGCCAGGCCGATCTCGCACTTGGCGATATGGCCCTTCCAGTAGAGCGAGAGCGCGACGCAGGTGTAGCCCTTCTGTTGCACGGCACTGGCAATGCGGTCGATTTCGCGGCGATTGAGCAGCAACTTGCGGGTGCGCGTGGGCTCGGTCACGAAGTGGGTCGAGGCCGTTTGCAGCGGCGTGATGTGTGCGCCTATGAGCAGCGCCTGGCCATTCTGGACGATGACGTAACTGTCGGTAAGCTGGGCCTTGCCCGCGCGCAGGCTCTTCACTTCCCAACCCTGAAGCGAGAGGCCCGCTTCGAAGCGTTCGTCGATGAAGTAGTCGTGCCGCGCGCGCCTGTTCTGGGCGATGGTGGCATTACCGGTTTTTTTGGCTTTGGCTGCTTTCTTTGTCATGGCGGCATTATACCTACGCCCCGCAGCCGGAGATACGGTCGGCCCGGTTTTGCGGCCTTTGCCAAGGGGGGTACAATTGCGCGAATTCAATAAGGCAAGCTGTTATGTCTGAGTCTTCGGGCCCTGTTCAGGGCACAGTCCATGGCGTGTGGCGCAGTCGCTGGGTGTTCATTCTGGCGGCAACGGGGTCGGCTGTCGGCCTCGGCAACATCTGGAAGTTTCCCTATATCGCGGGCGAGAACGGCGGCGGCGCCTTTGTGCTGGTGTATCTCGCCTGCATCCTGTTCGTTGCCATCCCGATCATGATGGCAGAGGTCATGCTGGGCCGGCTGGGTCGCATGAGCCCGGTGAACGCCATGAAAAAAGTGGTGAAGGCCACGGGGGCACCACGGCTGTGGGGAAGTATCGGCTGGCTGGGTGTGGCGGCGGGTGTGCTGATCCTTTCCTATTATGCGGTCATTGGCGGCTGGGTGCTGCACTACGTCGTCGAAATGGGCAGCGGCAGATTGCAGGGCGCCAGTGCCGGAGACGTTGCGGCGTCTTTCAGTAGTCTGCTTGAAAATCCACAAAAACTGATTTTCTGGCAAACCCTGTTCATGGTGCTGACCATGGGTGTGGTGATCGGCGGGGTGACCAAGGGGCTTGGGGTGGCAGTCAAGGTGATGATGCCATTGCTCTTCGTGCTGCTCTTCGTGTTGCTGATCTTCGCCGCACAGCATGGTGACTGGGCGGCGGGCGCTCGATTTCTGTTCAGTTTTCGCAGTGATAGCCTCACCTGGTCGGGCGTGATGGAGGCTCTTGGCCATTCCTTCTTCACCCTGAGCCTGGGCATGGGTGCCATCATGGCATACGGTGCCTATATGCCGGAGGGCGCTCCTATCGGCAGGACAGTGCTTACCATCGCGGGGCTCGACACCCTGGTGTCGCTGGCGGCGGGCATGGCGATTTTTCCCATCGTTTTCGCCAGCCCCGGCATGGCGCCCAATGCGGGGCCGAGTCTGATGTTTCAGACGTTGCCGGTGATCTTCGCCAACATGCCCGGCGGGCTGTTTTTCGGCACGTTGTTTTTTGTGTTGGTGACCATCGCGGCCTGGAGTTCTTCCATCTCGCTGATCGAGCCCGCCGTTGCCTGGTTGATCGAAACATGGCGCGTCAGCCGCGCGACCGCCAACCTGGTCATCGGTACCTTTGCCTGGGTGCTGGGCTTGGGGACGGTGTTTTCGTTCAACCTGTGGAAGGACCATACCCTGGCAGGCAATACGTTTTTCGAGGTGATGGACTTTGCTACCGCAAGCATCCTGCTGCCCCTGGTGGGACTGTTGATTTCGGCGTTTGTCGGCTGGGCGATGAAGCGCGAAGACGCCATGGCGGCCCTGGGCGACAACGCCGTGAGAGTGCTCAAGGTCTGGCACTGGCTGCTGGCCTATGTCGCAACCTCGGCCATCGCGCTGATTCTGGTGGTTGGTTTGTACAAGAAGTTTTTCTAGGATTTTTCCATGTCGACGGTTATTCAGCGCAGCGCTTTGGTCATGTACTCCGCCATGGATATGTATGCTCTCGTGAATGATGTGGCGTCCTATCCCGCTTTTATGGAAGGGTGCGAGAGCGCCGAGATTCTGGAGCAGGGCGACGGTTTCATGGTGGCCCGGCTGGATCTGCGCAAGGGCGGCGTGAGCTACAGTTTCACCACCCGCAATACGCTGACGCCGGGCGAGGAAATTCGTCTGGCGTTGCAGGATGGGCCTTTCAAGCATCTCAGCGGCGCCTGGACGTTCAAGCCGCTCACGGACAAGGCGTGCAAGGTAAGCCTTCATCTGGAATTCGAGATCAGCAGCCAGCTGTTGGCGGTGGCCGTCAACAGCTTGTTCAGCAGTGTCGCCAACAACCTGGTCAATGCCATTTCGCAGCGTGCAGCGGTGCTGTATGGAGCGCCGCAGTGAGCGCCACTTCCGATCTTGTCGATATCGAGGTCGCCTGCGCGCTGGCGGATAAGCAGAGAATCATCGTCTTGCGCGTCCCCAGAGGCACCACGGCACTCGAGGCTGTGAGGTCTTCAAAAATCGCCGATGCCTTTGCCGACGTGGATATCGAGACAGCGCAGATGGGTGTTTTCAGCCGCGTGCTGGGCAGTCGCGGGATGCCTTCGCCGCGGGAGTATGTTGTGGAGTCGGGGGATCGCATAGAAATCTACCGCCCGCTGCTCGCCGATCCGAAGGAGGTGCGCAGGCAGCGGGTGGCCAGGGCGAAGCAGCAATATTCATAATTTGGAAATTTGGGTTGCACCTGTGCCTGTTGAGTCCCGCTGCATACCGTAGGGGCAATTCATGAATTGCCCCTACACGCTTATAGCTCAATTAACAGCTCGCGTTCTCGGCCGAGGCCGCTTCTACATCACAGCGATCGCACGTAGAGCATGATCAGTACGCCGGTGGTGGCAATAATCCAGCCGTCCGTGAGCAGGCGCATGAAAAGCGGCGCCTCGCGCAGTTCCATGAATTCGTACATCACGAACCGCACTTTTACAAACGAAACGATGATGATCGCGATGCTGGCGTGTTTGACTTCGTCGAGCCCGATGCCGTGCCCCATTTCCCAGGACAGCAGGGTTGCGCCAAGTAACAGCAGCCAGATCAGCGTGGTGCGGGAAATCACCAGGTCTTTCATATCATTTCACCAGATAAAGCAAAGCAAAAAGTACGATCCAAAGCAGATCCACCACGTGCCAGAAACAGCCGCCGCTTTCCATGTTGCGCACGTCATTTGCGGAATAGCCCTGCGGGCGCGCGCGGCAATAATGGATCATGAACACCAGAACACCCATGCCTATCAGCACATGGATGAAATGTATGCCGGTAAACAAAAAATAAAACATGTAAAAATCGTTGCTGGTCAGGTTGATGCCCTGGCTGATTTTTTCGCCATATTCGAGAAACTTGACCACGCCGAATCCCGCGCCGCAGAGAAAGGCGAGCGAGAAGAGCGCGACGGGAATCCTGACGCTGTTTCTGCGTACGGCGCTGATACCCATGGCGACGAACCAGGAGCTCGACAGCATCAAGGCGGTATTGAAAACACCGTAGGTTTCATTGAGAGCGGCTTGCGACTGGTCGAAAAGGGCGGCGTTCTCGGCGCGATAAAAAAGAAAGGTTGCAAAGAACAGCGAAAAAACCAGCAGGTCGCCAAATATGAAAAGCCACACGCCGCCCTCGCCGGGAATACGCGTGCCCTCATGGTGCTGCATTTGTGCAAGAGGTTGTGTTGCCGATACATTCATGATGAAAGTGTTCCCTGGGTTGCTATCTGTCTTCCGGGCGTAGTTCGTTTCTTGTCGTCAGGCCATGGTCGGAGCCGCGTGCGTCGGCTGAGCCTTGATGGCCTTGACCGTATACCACCACATCAGCATGATCCAAAGGAAGAAGAAATTGGCCACCAGCCAGAAGCCGAAAATACCTTGCCAGGAAAAAGGACCACCGTGGAAGAACGGCAGCATGGCGCCGGGCAGATAGAGGATGGCAATCCAGAAATTGGCGTAGCCCAGCCAGCGCGGGTAGATTTTTTTCTCGCCCTTGTCCGAAAGAATGCACAGCCCGATGGAGACGTTCTGGATGAAACCTGGCGGCCAGGCGCCGATCATCATCAGCCAGGCAAGGTCGTGGAGTAGCTGCATGCTGGTGTCGGGGGTAGTGGGGCGGTAGGCGACCGCCAGGTTGAAATAGGCCGCGAACATGACGACCAGCACCGTGCCCGTCGCCGCGCCCATCTGCACCCAGGCGAGTACCGGGAACTGGCCTTCGATGCGCCGCATCTGCATGGCGATGGCTGCCGACAAGGTCCACCAGAAAACCGACGAGAAGGCCGCCAGCGTCATGCCGAAACGTATCCAGTTGCGATTTGCGTCGTACATCGACTGTACCTCGCCAGCGCTCATGCCCGGATCGATCGGTGGAAACCAGCCGGGGACGAAGAACCAGCCAATACCCATGACGACGGCAAATATCAAGGCGCTGTGGGCGCACAGCAATTGATTGGTTTGGTTCATTTGCGTGTTCCTCCAGTGACGCGTCCTCGGGATGTGACGTCGCCGTATTGTGCACAAGTCGGAAATTCCGGTGGGCTTGTCATAGAGCTATAAGCTGTAAGTTGAACGCTGGTAGACCTCAGCGCTGCCAGTGCTCCTGCTTACGGCTTGGAGCTTGGTCACGATCTCTTGCTGTCTCTGGGTTTCACGTTTCACGCAAGCACGGAGTAGCCCGCGGGTCGTTGAAACTTCCTGTACCACGACGCGTGGTCAGTATGATGCCATCGCCACAGGCACCTACGTGAAACGTGAAACTTGAAACGTGTAACTCAATCTTGTCTCAGAAACTAAATGACAGCTCGATGCCGTAGGTTCTCGGTGGCGCGGAGGCATAGTGATCGCCGAGAGCCTGCTCGGTGACGAACGCCTGATACTCCTCGTCGCTGATGTTGTCGGCGAACACGCGTATACCCCAGGTATCCGCGGGGTGGCGCCAGGAAACGAAGCCGTTGATCAGCGCGTAGGAGTCCTGCTCGATGCGCCCGGAGGGTTCCCAGCCGTAGCCGTCGTTGTAGTAATAGTTCGCGCCCACCGTGATGTCACCTACCGCTACAGGAACCGTGTAGGTTCCGCCGACATTGAACGTGACATCGGGCGCTCGCGCCAACGATTTGCCGGACAGGTCGAGGGCGACCAGATCATTGCCGCCGAGGCCGAGGCCGAGGGCGTTGGGTACATAGACCGGGGCATCCGGAAAACGGGTGTATTCCGTGTCCATCCAGGAGATGCCGCCGCGCACCTGCAACCTGCTGGTGACATTGGCCAGCAGGTCCATCTCAAAACCCATGATCTCGGCGGAGGCGGCGTTGACGGTTACCAGCGAGCCACCTTCGATACGCGCCAGCTGCAGATCCTTGTAGTCGTAGAAATAGGTGGCGGCGCTCAACTGTACGCGGCCATCGGCGAGGCTCGATTTGATGCCCAGTTCGTAGGCATCGATGAACTCCGGCTCGACGGCGGGGGTGCCGACACCGCTCACGTTGTAGTTGCCGCTTTTGAAGCCGCGACTGTAGCTGCCGTAGACCATGACGTCGTCGTTGATCTGATGATCGAGCACCAGACGCCAGGTGGGCTCATCCCACTCCTCGGATTGCTCGATGGCCGCGATCTGGTTGCCGTTGAGGAAGACCTCCTGGTCGATGCTGCGCTTGTCCTTGGTCCAGCGCAAGCCGGCGGTGAGCTTCGTGCGCTCGGTCAGGGCGTAGGTCAGTTCGCCGAACAGCGCGTAGGACTCGGTGTCGATCAGAGCAAGAATGTTCTGCGTGGCGCCGACAGCCAGCCCGGATATGCCGATGCCGTAGGGCCGCACGAAGCCGGATTCATCGTTGTAGATATAGGCGCCCAGGATCCAGTCCAGTTTATCGCCCTGGGACATGAGCTGGAATTCCTGGGAAAAGGTTTCGTAGCCCTGCTTGTCGATATCGATCACCACCATGGGAATGGGGAAGCCGCCCTGTTCCCAGTACATGGTGACTTCGGAGTCCCGGTAGGCGGAGATACTGACGAAATCGAGATCGCCGAAACTGTGGTCGATTCGCGCCGAAAGGCCCCAGGTCTCGGACGTGTTTTCTTCCGGGATCGCGCCGTAGGAGTCGTGGTAATCATCCGGCGCACGGGTGGCGCTGGCGGCGGCGATGGGTTGGCAGGTGCCGAACTGTTGCGGTGTCGGCGCCGCCGGGTTGCCGCCCAGTTGCGCGACGCAGCCCGCGAAGTAAAGCTGCCCGTCGGCTCCCACGGAGCCCGGCACCAGGGCTTTCTGAATGCCGACACTGCTTTCCAGCTCGGCGTAATCGGCGGTCAGGCGTATCTGGGTATTTTCGCCCGCCTCGATCAGCCATTTGCTTCGGATGCCGAATTCTTCTGTCTTGTTGACGTCCGTGCCGGTGGTGAGGTTGTCACCCCAGCCTTCGCCCTGGTCCCTGTAGAACACCGCAAGATCCGCCGCGACCGCATCGGAAAGACCGGTCGTGCCGTACAGTTTCACGCCTGCGGTGTCGTAGTTGCCGTAGGATACCGCGCCCTTCAAGTGGGCGTCATGGCTGGGGTCCTTGGTGATGACGTGCACCAGGCCGCCGGTGGCGTTGCGCCCGAACAGGGTGCCCTGCGGGCCTTTCAGCACCTCGACGCGATCGACGCTGTTGAAGGCGAAAATGGATGCGTTGGAGTTGGCGATGTAGACGCCGTCCACGTACATCGCGACGGTGGATTCCTGCCCCACAGAAGCGTCGGGAGAGCCCACGCCGCGAATCGAGGGCGTGAACGACAGGAGCTGCTGCGTCATGTTGAGGCTGGGTGTGACCATGCCGAGCTGGCCGACGTTGTTCACGCCGGCGTCGAGCAGTGAAGTCTCGGAAAATGCCTGGATGGAGATGGGAACATCCTGAAGGCTCTGCTCGCGCCGCTGCGCGACCACGACGATCTCTTCGAGTGCATAGCTGCTTTGGGCAAGCGTCTGGCTGGGGGCTGCGGCAGCCAGCGACGCTGTCGCCACACCCAGTGCAATGAGTTTTTTGTGGGCAAGTTTCATGTGTTATCCCTTTTTTAGGTTTTGTCGGGAGTCTCCGCGCTGAGCATCGGCGCAATGGGGCTTATCCGACCGTTATTACTTTTTTTGGCACATAAAACAAAAGTGTGCCATATCGCTGAATATAGAGCTGACGCAGCGGGAAGGCAAGGGATTTTTTTAGGCGTCGATACGAGTACCATTGCGGTGCGGTTGTGCTGTAACGAGTCAGTGATATGGAAAAAGTAGTTCCGAGCGAGAAGAAGCATACCCAGGCGGTGCTCGATGCGGCGGCCTCCTGCATTTTGAAGATAGGGTTGGACAAGACATCCATGAGCGATGTCGCCGAACGTGCCGGCGTGTCACGGCGAACGCTGTATCGCACCTTTGCCAGCAAGGAGGAGCTTTACGCCGCGCTCTTCAAATCGCGTTCCCTGGCGGACAAGTTCAGGGAATTGCAAAGTCGCGTGGCGGGCCTGGGTTTCGAGGAAGCGTTGCTGGAGGCCACCAAACTGTCGATTCGCCGTATCCGCGAAGACCCGGTAATGATGGAGATGATGTACGCGAGTGGCGCCCTGTGGTTTCAGAAACAGATGCTCGACAACGAATCGCCGCTGTTTCGTGCGGTCATCGACGTGCAGCTGCGCTTCTGGGGAGATATTCTCGACCGTGCCCGCGAGCAGGGGATTATCAACTCAGTGCTGACCAACGCACAGATCAGCGAGTGGTACTCCACGGTGCAATATATGATGGTGCTGCGTGTGAAGGGGGGCGAGGCCGAGCAGGAGTTTATGTTGAAGAATTTCCTGATCCCGTCGCTGGTTTACAAGCGGCCTTCTCAGCTCTCCTGAGCGGGGCCGCGGTCGTCGTCGACCCGGCTCAGCTTGCCATTGATGAAGAAGATGGTGACACTCTTGTGTTCCTCTTCCTTGCTGCCTTTCTGGCGGCTGTAATGATAGTCCCAGCGATCCTGGTTGAAAGTGTCGGCGATCAGCGGAGTACCCATGATGTAGCGCACTTGCGACTTGGTCATGCCCGGGCGCAACTGGGCGACCATCTCGTCGGTGATGATGTTGCCTTGCTGCACTTCAACCCTGTGTACGCCGGGAAACTGAAAATAAGAGCAGCCGGCTAGAGCCAGTACCGCTGCGAAAAGTACAGGCAGGCATTTGTGGGGCATCGTTGGGGGTTCCAGTCCTTCATGCGAACATGGATAATACCCCTTCACATGGTGCGATAGAAGGGGGGCATACCGAATGTCGGGTGAAAATCAGGAGCTCCGCAAGGCGGGCCTTAAGGTGACCCTGCCACGGGTGAAGATCCTCCAGATCCTCGAAAATGCCAAAATCCGCCACATGACGGCGGAAGACGTATACCGTGCGCTCATGGATGCCGGCGAAGACGTGGGCATAGCCACCGTCTACCGGGTACTCACTCAGTTCGAGTCCGCCGGCCTGGTGGTGCGCCACAATTTCGATAGCGGACCGGCGGTCTACGAAATCGACAGCGGCGAGCACCACGATCACATGGTGTGTGCCGAGACCGGTGACGTGATCGAGTTTCACAGTGAACAAATCGAAAAATTGCAGGATGAAGTAGCCGCGAGCCACGGCTATCGTGTGGTGGGCCACAGCCTGGTGCTGTACGTGAAGCCCATCGATGAGAAAGCGAAAGGAAAGTAATAACAGCGCCGGTTTTGCAGTCGTTGCCGAGATAGGCATAAGTCGAAAATTTGGGCTGCGGACTTGTAGCGCGTGTAGGGGCAATTCATGAATTGCCCCTACGAAATGCAATGGGGGCCAACAATTAGGACTGTCGCCTGAATTTCCAATCAACGGAGAAACAATAATGAAAAGCAAATCATGGGCAGGTTTTTCTGCGGGTATCGTTCTTGCGCTCGGCATGGCGGCACATATTCCGGGTTTTGCGCTCGATGCCGGCGAAGGCGTGACGGCGACGGTTCTTCTCAAGAGCGACAGCAGTTGGGAGGGCACAAAACTCGTCTATCCCGAAGGGCAGGCGCAAGTGACGGGTATGATCATCGAGCTCGCTCCCGGGGCCGAAACGGGTTGGCATCTGCACTCTGTGCCGTCGTTTGCCTATGTGCTGGAAGGAAACCTCGAAGTTCGCCTGAAAAGTGGCGACATCAAGAAACTGTCGCCGGGAGAGGCACTGTCAGAGGTGGTGAACACGCCGCACAACGGCCGCAATGTCGGCGATGTGCCCGTCAAGCTGGTGGTATTCTATGCCGGTGCAACGGATTCCACGCTGACGCAAGCGCAATAAACTCGCGGATAGCTCCTCTCGCCATCAGGGCGACCCTCACTCCGCCTGCGCCGAGAGGCTCAGCATCTCTGCTGCGTGCGCCAGTGTCTGGCGGGTGATTTTACTGCCACCCAGCATGCGCGCGATTTCGCTGACGCGCTGCTTGCCGGCGATGCTGTTGAGTTCGCTTTCCGCGCTTTCCTCTCCCGTGGTCTTGCTGGCGATGAGGTGGTTATGCGCGCACGAAGCCACCTGCGGCAAGTGTGTCACGCAGATGACCTGACCCTTCTCGCCAAGTTCGCGCAGCAGCCTGCCCACCACTTCGGCCACCGCGCCGCCGACGCCGACGTCCACTTCGTCGAAGACCAGGGTGGGAATGGCCGTATGGCGCGCGGCAATCACCTGAATGGCGAGGCTGATGCGGGACAGCTCGCCGCCGGACGCCACCCGGTTGAGCGGCATGTGGGGCTGACCGGGGTTGGTTCGGACGAGAAACTCGACCAGCTCGCGACCGTGGCTGGTATGCGTGTCCTCGGGCGATAGCCGCACGTCGAGAGAGGCGGCCGCCATCGCCAGGCTTTGCAGTTGCTCGTTGACGAGGGCGCCGAACTGACTGGCAGCCCTGGCGCGCTTCTTGGATAGTTCGCGCTCCGCCTGGCTCAACGCCTTCTCCTGCTCCGTCTCGAGAGCGGCGAGCGTATCCAGGTTGTTGCCGGCGCCGCCGAGGGCGTCGAGCTCTTCGGCGAGTCCGCGGTGAAACGCTGACAGTTCGCTGGGGTGGATTTTGTGCTTGCGCGCCAGTTGGTATACCAGACTGAGGCGGGCCTCCACTTCCTGGAGTCTTTCGGGGCTGATGTCGAAGCCGTCGATGTGGTGCTGGATTTCGCGGCTGGCTTCGTCCACCTGGATGAACGCGGAGTCCAGCAAGGTTTCGGCTTCCAGCAGATGGCTGGATTTGTCGGCCATGGCGTGCAGCAACTGCTGGGCACGGGACAGCAGGGACAGGATGTCGCCATCGTCACCTTCCTTGCACAGGGCGAGAATCTGATGGCTGTCGCGCAGGATCTGCTCGCCGTTGGCGAGAACGCGCTGTTCGCGCTCGAGTTGTTCGAGTTCATCCGGCTCGAGGGCGAGCTGGTCCAGCTCCTCCAGCTGGAAGCGCAGCAGGGCGCGCCGCGCTTCCAGCTCATCGGCACTGCCGCGTAGCGCCGCGAGGCGCGAGCGCGTGTCCTGCCAGTGGCGAAAGAGCTCGGCCACCTTACCCGCAAGCGGCTGGCAGCCGCAAAAGGCGTCCAGCAGGTGGCGGTGGGTTTCGCGCACCAGCAGCGACTGATGCTCGTGCTGGCTGTGGATGTCGATCATCATCTCGCCGAGCTGTTGCAGTTGCTGCATGGTCGCCGGTTGACCGTTGATGAAGCCGCGTGAACGGCCCTCGGCGCTGAGGGTGCGGCGCAACATGCAGTCGTCGCCATCGAGCAGTTCATTGTGTGCCAGCCAGGCCCGCGCTCTGGGGTTGGCTGCGATGGAGAACAGCGCGGTGACATCCAGCTTGTCCTTGCCGCGCCGGATGCGCGAAGTGTCGCCGCGATCACCCAGGGCCATGCCCAGTGCGTCCAGTATCAGGGACTTGCCGGCACCGGTCTCGCCGGTGATGGCGGTCATGCCGGGTTGAAACTCCGTATGCAGGTGTTCCACCAGGGTGAAGTTGTTGACGGTCAGGGAGAGCAGCAAGGGATCGCCTGCGGTTGTCGTTGTGATGTGCATTTATAACCCAAGCGGCGGGTATAACCCAAGAGAGGGCGCGCTTTGATGGGTATGGCCGTAAGCTATAAGCCGGAGCTCGGAACGAAAGTGGATTCGTCGCTGTGCAGATTTGGCGACAGCCTGTCGGGACCACAATGCGCTCCCTTCGAGAGCCTCCTCTCTCAAGGCGCGAGCTTAAAGCTTACAGCTACCGCAACACACGCTGCCCCCTTGAATAATGTCCCCCAGCCCCTATATAAGCCCGAACAACGTGTTTAAAGGAGGCTATCGTGTCCACAGAGCAGAACCAGAACGGCAACCCCGACGACGTGGCGGACGCGTCATCCGAAAACACCCCGGGCGCGGAGCCAGCGGCGCAGGAGATCGAGTCAGGCTCTCCTGCCGGCGGTGAGCAATTGCAGGACGAGGTGACGCGCCTGCGCGAAGACCTGCTGCGCGCCCACGCCGAGATGCAGAACCTGCGCCGGCGCGCCGAACGCGACGTGGAAAATGCCCACAAATATGCGCTCGACAAGTTTGTCGCCGATATCGTGTCGGTGGCGGACAATCTGGAGCGGGCGACCGCCGCCATCGATCCCGAGGTTGAGGCGGTGGCAGCCATTGGCGAGGGTGTCACGCTCACCTATAAAGGCTTTCTCGACGTGCTGCGGCGCTTCAATGTCGAGCAGATCGATCCCCAGGGACAACCCTTCGATCCCGAGCGCCATCAGGCGATGACCACGGTGCCCCACAAGGAGCTGCCGCCCAACACTGTGCTGGAAGTATTCCAGAAAGGCTACGCGCTCAACGGCCGCCTGGTGCGCCCGGCAATGGTGGTGGTGACCAGTGCGGGCTGATTAATCCGCCTCCCGACCCTTGAAAAAGGCTGCAATTGAACACATATAACTGTCAAGCAAACACGACCCGTATTTTCTGGAGACACCGAAATGGGAAAAATCATTGGAATTGACCTGGGTACCACCAACTCCTGCGTGGCGGTGCTGGAAGGGGACAAACCCCGTGTGATCGAAAACGCCGAAGGCACCCGCACCACGCCGTCCAGCGTCGCCTACACCGAGGAAGGTGAGGTGCTGGTAGGTCAGTCCGCGAAGCGCCAGTCGGTGACCAACCCGCAGAACACGCTCTATGCCGTCAAGCGCCTGATCGGTCGCCGCTACGGAGACGACGTGGTGCAGAAAGACATCAAGATGGTGCCCTACAGCATCATCAAGGCCGACAATGGCGACGCCTGGGTGGAAGTCAAAGGCAAGAAAATGGCGCCTCCGCAGATTTCCGCCGAAGTGCTGAAGAAAATGAAGAAGACCGCGGAAGACTACCTGGGTGAAGCCGTCACCGAGGCGGTAATCACGGTTCCCGCATACTTCAACGACTCCCAGCGCCAGGCTACCAAGGACGCCGGTCGCATCGCCGGCCTGGACGTCAAGCGCATCATCAACGAGCCCACCGCCGCCGCGCTCGCCTATGGCCTGGACAAGGGCAAGGGCGACCACGTGGTCGCGGTGTATGACCTGGGTGGCGGTACCTTCGATATCTCCATCATCGAAATCGCCGACGTCGACGGCGAAACGCAGTTCGAAGTGCTATCCACCAACGGCGATACCTTCCTCGGTGGTGAGGATTTCGACCTGGCGCTGATCAACTACCTGGCCGACGAGTTCAAGAAGGACAACAGTATCGATCTGTCTGGCGACCCGCTCGCCATGCAGCGCCTCAAGGAAGCTGCCGAAAAGGCCAAGATCGAGCTGTCCTCCAGCCAGCAGACCGAGGTCAACCTGCCCTACATCACCGCCGATGCCACTGGGCCCAAGCACCTGGTGGTGAAACTGACCCGCTCCAAGCTCGAGTCGCTGGTGGAAGACCTGGTCAAGCGTTCCATCGAGCCGGTCAAGGTGGCGCTCAAGGACGCCGGCAAGGCGGCCTCCGATATCGACGAGATCATCCTGGTGGGCGGCCAGACCCGCATGCCGCTGGTGCAGCAAACCGTTGCCGATTTCTTCGGCAAGGAGCCGCGCAAGGACGTCAACCCGGATGAAGCCGTCGCCGTGGGCGCAGCCATTCAGGGCGCGGTATTGTCCGGCGATGTCAAGGACGTGCTGCTGCTCGACGTGACGCCGCTGACCCTGGGTATCGAAACCATGGGTGGCGTGGCCACGCCGCTGATCGAGAAGAACACCACCATTCCGACCAAGAAGTCGCAGGTGTTCTCCACCGCCGACGACAACCAGACCGCGGTCACCATCCACGTGGTGCAGGGGGAGCGCAAGCAGGCGTCCCAGAACAAGTCGCTGGGCCGTTTCGATCTGAGCGACATTCCGCCCGCGCCCCGTGGCATGCCGCAGATCGAGGTGACCTTCAACATCGATGCCAACGGCATTCTCAACGTGTCCGCCAAGGACAAGGCCACCGGCAAGGAGCAATCCATCGTCATCAAGGCCTCTTCCGGCCTCAACGATGACGAGATCGAAAAAATGGTCAAGGACGCCGAGGCGCACGCCGCCGAGGACAAGAAGTTCGAGGAGCTGGTACAGGTGCGCAACACCGCCGACGGTTTGGCCCATGCGGCGCGCAAAACCCTGCAGGACGCCGGTGACAAGGCAACGGACGAGGAGCGTTCCGCTATCGAAGCGGCCATCGCCGAAGTCGAGGAGGCGGTCAAGGGCGACGACAAGGACGGGATCGAGGCAGCTACCACCAAGCTGTCCGAGGCGTCGGCCAACCTGGCGCAGAAGATGTATGCCGAGGCGGCCCAGCAGGGGGCTGAGCCCCAGCAGGAAGAGTCCAGCTCGCCCAACGATGATGTGGTGGATGCCGAGTTCGAGGAAGTGAAGGACTCGGACAAGAAGTAAAAAGCGTCTGACGCCCGCCGTCTGACGCAACGATTCAAGGGAGAAGAGGGACACCGGTCGCTCTCTCCCTTTCGCTGTTGTAATGGGAACAACGAATGTCCAAACGGGATTACTACGAAATTCTGGGTGTGGAGCGTGGCGCTGCCGAGGCGGATATCAAGAAAGCCTACCGCCGGGTGGCCATGAAATATCACCCGGACCGGAATCCGGACGATGCCGGAGCGGAAGAGAAGTTCAAGGAAGCTTCCGAAGCCTACGAAATACTGTCTGACGCCCAGAAGCGCGCCGCCTACGACCAGTTCGGCCACGCCGGGGTCTCCGGCGCCGGTGCTGGCGACGCGGGTTTCGGTAATTTCGGCGATATCTTCGGCGACGTGTTTGGCGATATCTTCGGCGGTGGCCGCGGGCGCTCCCGGGGCGGGCCGAGGCGCGGCGCCGACTTGCAATACAACATGGAGCTCGACCTGGAAGAGGCGGTGCGCGGTGTCACCAAGCAGATCAAGGTGCCGACGCTCGTCGCCTGTGATACCTGCGATGGCTCCGGCGCCAAGCCCGGCACCTCGCCGTCGCGCTGCGGCACCTGTGGCGGCAGTGGACAGGTGCGCATGTCACAGGGATTCTTCCAGGTACAGCAGACCTGCCCGAACTGTCGCGGGCGCGGCACGGTGATCACCGATCCCTGCCCCGGCTGTCACGGTCAGGGTCGGGTGGAAGAGATCAAGACGCTGTCGGTAAAAGTGCCCGCTGGCGTCGACAACGGCGACCGCATCCGTCTGGGAGGCGAAGGGGAAATGGGCCCGGCAGGCGGCCCTCCCGGCGATCTCTACGTGCAGATCCTGGTGCGCGAGCACGAAATATTCCAACGCGATGGCCGTAATCTGTATTGCGAGGTGCCCATCAGCTTTGCCGATGCCGCCCTTGGCGGTGAGCTCGAAGTACCCACGCTCGGCGGGCGCGTGAAGCTCAAGGTTCCCCCCGAAACCCAGACCGGCCGCCTGTTCCGCCTGCGCGGCAAGGGTGTGTCCAGCGTGCGCGGTGGCGGCCCCGGCGACCTGCTGTGCCGGGTAGTGGTGGAAACGCCCATCAACCTCAACGCCCGTCAGAAAGAGCTGATGCGAGAGCTGCAGGACGCGTTCGAGGGAGGCAAGCACTCGCCCCGCAAGACCTCCTGGTTCGAGGGGGTCAAAAGCTTCTTCGAAAGTTTTAAGGTGTGAAGGCCCGGACGTTGTCCGGGCCGGTCTGACGTCTGACGTCTGACGCTCGACGCTCGGGGTACTGCGAACTGGCTATTGGCACCCCATCTTTTGCGTCAGGCGTCAGGCGTCAGACGTCAGACCATTATTTACAGCGTCAGACGTCAGACCAAAGGAAACAATATGATCCGCATTGCAGTCACCGGTGCCGCCGGCCGCATGGGCAAGACTCTCATCGAGGCCATCGCCAATCATCCCGAAGCACAGCTCAGCGCCGCACTGGAGCACCCGGGGAGCTCCCTGATCGGTGCGGATGCCGGAGAACTGGCCGGCATCGGGCGCAATGGGGTCAGCATTGGCGCCGATATCGAGGCGGTTGTGCAGGATTTCGATGTTCTCATCGATTTTTCCGTGCCGGTCGCCTCCGTCGACAACGCGCGCGTGTGCGCAGCCCACGGCCGCAAGCTGGTGCTCGGCACCACCGGTTTCGATGACGGCCAGAAGGCGCAGATTGCGGCGGCGAGCGAAAAAACCGCCATCTGTCAGGCGTCCAACTTCAGCACTGGCGTCAACCTCTGTTTCAAATTGCTCGACATGGCCGCCAGGGTGCTGGGCGACGACGTCGATATCGAGATCTACGAGGCTCACCACCGCCACAAGATCGATGCGCCGTCGGGCACTGCGCTCTCCATGGGCGAGGTAGTGGCCGAGGCGTTGGGCCGTGATCTCAAAGAGGTGGCGGTCTACGGCCGCGAGGGCCAGACCGGCGCGCGCGATAGAAATACCATCGGTTTCGCCACCGTGCGCGCGGGAGACATCGTCGGTGATCACACCGTGACGTTTGCCGCCGATGGCGAGCGCGTCGAGATCACCCACAAGGCCTCGAGCCGCATGTCGTTCGCGCGCGGCGCGGTGCGCGCCGCGGTGTGGCTGGCGGACAAGCCTGCCGGCCGCTTCGATATGCAGGATGTGCTCGGTCTCAAGGCCTAGGAATATTTTTGGGCACTCACATGGAGGTTGGGCGGAGGAACGAAGCCCAACATCGGCGGGCCCATTCACATCAAAACCGTTGGGCTTCATGCCTCAGCCCAACCTGCGAACTGACAATTCATATCGTGCTGGACAGGGGGAAGCCATTCCAATAGAATTCGCACTCAGGTTTTTGCTGTGCTGCAGCGCCTGACATCCCAGAGAGACGCATGATTTGAACGAATACCTGAAGCGAGATGAGCCCCGAGTTTCATCTCGCTTTTTTGCAGGTGATTCCTCAGGTGCGCACTCCCAGAGCATGCCCTGTCAGCTCCGCGTTTTGATTGTTTCCCCCGACAAAGGAGTTCACGTTGAAAACCGATAACCGTCGGCCCGCTTTGCTCGCCCTGGAAGATGGTACCCTGTTCAGAGGCACGGCGATTGGCTCGGAAGGCTCCTCGACGGGTGAGGTCGTCTTCAATACCTCTCTCACGGGTTACCAGGAAATTCTGACCGATCCATCCTACGCCCGCCAGATCGTCACGCTGACCTATCCCCACATCGGCAACGTGGGCGTCAACAGGGAAGATGAAGAGTCCACTGCGGTGTGGGCCGCGGGGCTGGTGATTCGCGACCTGCCGCTGATGGCCAGCAACTTCCGCTGCGAGCAGACCCTCGATGCCTATCTGCGCGAGCGCAACATCGTCGGTATCGCCGATATCGACACCCGCAAGCTGACCCGCCTGCTGCGCGAGAAAGGCGCCCAGAATGGCTGCCTGATGGCTGGCGATATCGATGAAGCCGAGGCGCTGGCCCAGGCGCGCGCCTTTGCCGGCCTCGAGGGCATGGATCTGGCCAAGGAAGTGAGCACTACCGAGCCCTACGTCTGGCGCGAAGGCGCCTGGAGCTTGGGTCAAGGCTATGCCACCCGCGACAACTTCCGCTTCAAGGTCGTCGCCTACGATTTCGGCGTCAAGCGCAACATTCTGCGCATGCTGGTGGAGCGCGGCTGCGACCTCACCGTGGTGCCTGCGTACACGCCGGCCGCGGACGTGTTGGCGATGAATCCCGATGGTATCTTCCTGTCCAACGGCCCCGGCGATCCCGAGCCCTGCGACTACGCCATCGCCGCCATCCGCGCATTTCTCGAAACCGATATTCCCGTGTTCGGTATCTGTCTTGGTCACCAGCTGCTTGCGCTGGCTTCCGGTGCGAGAACGGAAAAAATGAAATTCGGCCACCACGGCGCCAACCATCCGGTCCAGAATCTGGATGACAAAACCGCGATGATCACCAGTCAGAACCACGGTTTCTCGGTGGACGAGACGAGCCTGCCGGCAACCCTCAGAGCCACCCACAGATCGCTGTTCGACGGCAGCCTGCAAGG
>Ga0265293_10002072_pt1 | contig 41685 bp, 39 predicted proteins | sample Munlanlewell138R_FD_192505 | JGI IMG/M metagenome (GOLD analysis project Ga0265293, IMG submission 192505) | Leachate microbial communities from a municipal landfill in Southern Ontario, Canada - Leachate well 138R | ecosystem: Engineered > Solid waste > Landfill > Unclassified | place: Canada...
AGGCGCGCGCGCTGGGTTTCCAGCCCAAGGCGCAGACGCTGGAAGTCCACGGCCGCTGCGCCCGTTGCAGCCAGACGGCCTGACGCGGGGGGCTTGCGTGCCGGACTGCCGCGATACCGGAAAAGCCCTTCTCGACCGCCTGCGCATGGTGCTGCTGTTGAGCATCGCAGTCTGCCTGCCGCTGGCGCTGGCGCAGGACGGTATCGATGCCGGCAACAGCGATGACACTCAAGAGCAAGCAGGATTTGTCGGCCCGCCGGCGCTCGCCCCGGCCGGCGATCCGGCCTCGGCGCACTTCATCGGCCCGGTGCTGGTGGGGCCGTTCGAGATTCTTGGCGCCAGCGTGCTGCCGGGCAAGCGTGCGCGGCTGGAATGGAACGCCGGCATGAGCTTTTCCGGCGGCGAAGTGGTCAGTCCGGTGGTGGTGGTGCACGGCGTGCGTCCCGGCCCGGTGCTGTGCCTGACCGCCGGCGTGCACGGCGATGAGCTGAACGGGGTCGAGATCGCGCGCCGCGTGGCCAACGAGATCGAGCCCGGAGATCTGGGCGGCACCCTGGTGGCGGTGCCGATCGTGAACCTGTTCGGTTTCTCGCGCAATTCACGCTATCTGCCGGATCGGCGCGATCTCAACCGCTTTTTCCCCGGCAGCCGCTACGGCAGCATCGCCTCGCGCATCGCGCACAGCTTTTTCACCGAGGTGATGAGCCACTGCGATGCGCTGGTGGATCTGCATACCGGCTCGTTCGACCGGCGCAATCTGCCGCAGGTGCGTGCCGACCTGAGCCGTGAGGACGTGCGCGAATTCACCCGCGGCTTCGGTGCCACCACGGTGCTGCACAGTCGCGGCTCGCGCGGCATGTTGCGTACCGCAGCCAGTCTGGCCGGCATCCCGGCGGTGACGTTTGAAGTCGGTGGCCCGGGCGAACTGGAGCCGGAGGAAATCGAGCACGGCGAGCAGGCCATCCACACCCTGATGCACAAGCTCGGCATGACCCGCCATCTGCCGGCCTGGGACGAACCGCAGCCGATCTTCTACGAATCGACCTGGGTGCGGGCCGATGCCGGCGGCCTGCTGCTGGGTCATGTCGAACTGGGCGAGGCGGTCGAGCCCGGGCAGGTGATGGGCGTGGTGATCGACCCGATCAACAATATCGAGCGCGAACTGGTGTCGCCGGTGCGCGGGCACGTGATCGGCATGGCGCGCAACCAGGTGGTGTTGCCGGGCTTCGCGGTGTTCCATGTTGGCGAGGAGGCCAGCGAACAGGAAGTCGTGCGCCAGGCCGAGCGCGGCAATCCGGGTGTCGTGGACGAGGACGGACCGCGCTACGACGACGATCCGGACGCGCGTGCACTTGATGATGAACTGGAAGACGAACTCGACGACGGCTGATTGCTGGCTTCAGTCAATGAGGGTGTTTACAAGCAACAGTCTCTCTTTGGGAGTGGGGCGGGCGCCGAGTGCTTTGGCTTGTTGCTGCCGTGAAAAGCCCCCTCACCCCAGCCCTCTCCCCCGCAAGCAGGGGAGAGGGAGCAATCTTCCGCGTCCCAAACTTCACAATCCCGATTTCCCAGCTTCAACCTTCCGCCGCGCCCATCATCGAGCGTGAGCCGTTGACGATCATCCGCACCATCGTGGTCAGCTCGCTGATCAGTTCCTGATCGCGTGCCGGCGGCAGGTCCATCGCGATCGTGCCGACCGCAAACACCAGCCGCGTGATCGCGCGCGCCACCAGCGCCGGCTCGTGCAGCGGCAGGTTCGAAGCCGCCGCCAGCCGCACCAGATCCACGCAGAGTTCTTCTTCGAAGAAGCACAGCTGGTCCTCGACCGCCTGCTTGAAGGCCTGTGAACCGGCCGTGCCTTCGCGCAGCAGCAGATGCAGCAGCTTGTCGTCGGCGCGCAGTTGCTCGAAGAAGGTTTCGACCGAACTGCGCACCACGCTGCGTTCCGGGCTGGCACGGTGGCGGGCCTGGCCGATGATGGTGCGCAGCGAACTGCCGGCGCGTTCGATCATCGCCACGGCCAGTTCGTCGATGTCGCGGAAATGGCGGTAGAAGCTGTTGGGGGCGATCTGCGCGGCGCGCGCGACTTCGCGCAGGCTCAGCGTGGACACGCTGCGGTGCGGTCCGAGCAGCGCCAGCGCGGCAGCGATCAGATCTTCGCGGGTGATCGTGGGTCTGCGGCCAGGGCCGGCGGGCAGGGAGGGCTCGGGCACGGAATGAAGTCTGGAATGGAAAGGAAGCCGGGATGCTGCGGCATCCTACCATCGGCCTGCCGGCGTCGCCCGTGGCGTGCTCCGCGCACCGGACAGGCGCTGCCTGACGCGCCGATATATAAAAATATACAACCGTATAGACAACTGCATATCCGGCCGGTATCGTGCCGCGCATGCCCGATTCACAGACCTCCGGCGGCCTGCTCCGCCGTGCCTTTCGCCCTGTCGCAGACCTGCTGGTTTCTCCGGCGGTTTTCGACTTCTGGGTGTCCCGCTTCAATCGCCTCTGGTCGTGGCAGCGGCCATTGGCGCGCGTGATTGCACGCCATCAGCCCGGCCCAGGTGCCGTGACCCTGGTGCTGCGCCGCAACCGCCATTGCCCGCGTCCGCAGCCCGGCCAGCACATCAATCTGACCGTGGAAATCGACGGTCGCCGCCTGACCCGTTGCTACAGCCCGCACAGTCTGGAAGACGGCCGCATGACGATCAGCGTCAAGGCGGTCGAAGACGGCCGCGTCAGCCGCCACCTGTGCGAGCGCGTGCGCGTGGGCGATGTGCTGGAACTGGGCACGGCATTCGGCCAAATGAACACGTCGAAGGAACCGCATGGGCGCTGGCTGATGCTGGCTGCCGGCAGCGGCATCACCCCGCTTTACAGCCTGATCCAGGCGCTGGCCGAACGCGGCATGCCGCCGCGGCTGGATCTGGTGCATTGGGCGCAGCGCCGCAGCGATCTGTGGTTTGAGCAGGAATTACGCGAACTGGCGGCGGTGCACCCTGGACTGCATGTGCACCACGTCACCACGCGCGAGCAGGTGACCGATGACACCATCGCCCATGGCCGGCTCGATGCCGCGCTGCTGCAACAGCTGGTGGGCGATGTGTCGGGGCGGCCGGTCATGGCCTGCGGCCCGGCGGGTTTCATCCAGACCGCACAGGCCCTGTTGGATCCGGTGGCCGCATCGTTCCAGGCGGAAGCCTTCACTCCGCCGGTCTTCACCGAGGCGGCCGATGGCGAAGTCGACGTGACCCTGGCGCGGCGCGGCCTGACCCTGCGCCTGCCACGTGGACAGACCCTGCTGGCGGCACTGGAAGCGGCCGGCATCCGGCCCGACTCCGGCTGCCGCATGGGCATCTGCAACAGCTGTGCCTGCGGCAAGCGCTCCGGCCTGACCCACGATGTCCACACTGGACAAACCGAATCCGAACCCGTACCTGCGTTGCGCCTGTGCATCAACCGTGCCGGCAGCGATCTGGTCCTCGACCTGTGAAAGTGATTCCGATGAGCAACCGCAGCCGGGCACTCGGCCCCGAAGAACTCGCCCGTTTCGGGCAGGAACTGGACGATCTTCGCCATCGCACCGTCGCCAGCCTCGGCCAGCACGATGCCAACTACATCCGGCGCGTGATCGCCGCAGTGCGCTGGTGCGCGTTCGGAGGCCGTGCGCTGCTGTTCGTCGGTGCCTTCGTGCCGACGCTGCTGTGGCCGGCGTGGAGCATCGGCGTGCTGCTGCTGGCGGCCTCAAAGATCCTGGAAAACATGGAAGTGGGGCACAACGTGATCCACGGCCAGTACGACTGGATGGGCGACCCGCAGCTGCAGGGGCGCAGCTACGAATGGGACATCGTCGCCACCAGCCAGAACTGGCGCGAGACGCACAATTTCCGCCATCACACCTATACCAATGTGCGCGGGCTGGACGATGACATCGGTTACGGTCTGCTGCGCATCTTCCCGGAACAGCGCTGGCGCCCGTTCTACCTGTTCCAGCCGCTGATCGCGGTGGTGTTCGCGCTGGTGTTCCAGTGGGGCGTGGCGATCCAGAACCTCAAGCTCGGGCGCTGGCTGGCCGGCCGCACCACGACGGCGAAGCTGGTCCGCCAGGCGCGGCCGGTGCTGCTCAAGGCCGGGCGCAAGCTGGGCAAGGACTACCTGCTGTTCCCGCTGCTGGCCGGGCCGTTCTTCCTGCCGGTGCTGCTGGGCAACATGGCGGCCAATGTGATCCGCAATGTCTGGACCTATGTGGTGATCTTCTGCGGCCACTTCACCGCCGATGCGGAAACCTTCCCGAAGGAATGCATCCGCAACGAAAGCCGCGGGCACTGGTATCTGCGCCAGCTGCGTGGCTCCTCCAATCTCAGCGGCGGGCGCTGGCTGGACCTGTTCACCGGCAATCTGAGCTATCAGATCGAACACCATTTCTATCCCGACGTGCCGGCCAACCGCTATGCGGCGATGGCGCGCGAAGTGCGGGAAATCTGTGCCCGCTACGGCCAGCATTACAACACCGGCTCGCTGCCGCGCCAGTTCGGACAGGTAGTGTGGCGCATCCTGCGGCATGCCTTCCCGAGCCGACCGCCGCTGCTGCCGGCAACGGGCTGAGGCGCGCGTCGGCCTGGATTGCGGCGTGCGGTAGAGGCTGAAGGCAGGAATCTGTCGGGAATCGTGAAAGGGCATGTTATAGTGTTTCAATCTGGCCCAGGCATTCCTTCCCATGGCAGCAATCCGCCCCTCCGCACAGGCGCAACGACTCCAGCACACCGGTGACCGCATCGGCATGTGGGCCTCGCTGGTGTGCGCAGTGCATTGCGCGCTGTTGCCGCTGGTGTTGGCGTTGCTGCCGATGCTCGGGCTGGGGGCGCTGGATCTGGTCGATATCGATCAGGCGTTCGTGGTGTTCGCCACCGTGCTGGGCGTGACCACGCTGGCGCTGGGTTATCGCCGTCACCGCGCTTTCGGTGCCTGGGCCTTGCTGCTGCCGGGACTGGCGCTGGTCTGGGCCAACAGCTTCACCGCGCTGCACGATCACTCGGCCTGGCATGCGGTGATGATGGTGGGCGGCGGTCTGATGATCGCGGCTGCGCACTTCCTGAACTTCCGTTTGAGTCACCGGGTGGCACTGCCGTCCGGCGCGGCGTAGCCGGCCCCGGCAGACCAAAGGGCTGCGGCGGATCGTGGTGTTAACCTAAGCGCCCGTGCGTTTGATGCACTGGCAAACGATTGGCTCAACTCAAGGAGAACCACATGGGCAAGGGTGACAAGCGAACCACCAAGGGCAAGCGCTACAACTCCAGCTATGGCAAGACCCGTCCGCGCCGCGCGTCCAGCGTGAGCCCGGAAGCGGCTACTCCGAAGACAGCCGTGGCAAAGAAGACGGCAGCCCGCAAACGGGCCTGAACCGGCCTTCGATGATCGCCTGCAACGCCCCGCATCGCGGGGCGTTGTGTTTTGCGGGTCAGGGCATGGCAGTCGCTGGCTGATGGATTCAGCCAAGAGGGTGGCCGGCGATCACCAATTGCTTCAACAGATCACCACCAAGCCAGTAACAAAGCTCGGCCGGTTCGTGGACCTGCCAGAGCGCGAGGTCGGCGCGCTGGCCGGCGACGATGCGGCCGCGGTCGTGCAGGCCGAGGGCGCGGGCGGCGTGGCAGGTGGCGCCGCGCAGGGCTTCTTCCGGGGTCAGACGGAACTGGATGCAGGCCAGCGCCATCGCCAGACGCAGGCTCATCAACGGCGAGGTGCCGGGGTTGGCATCGGTGGCCACCGCCATCGGCACGCGATGGCGGCGGAAGGCCTCGATCGGCGGCAATTTCGTTTCGCGCAGGCACAGGAAGGCGCCGGGCAGCAGCACCGCCACGGTGCCGCGCTGCGCCATGGCTTCCACGCTGGCCTGGCTGGTGTGTTCGACATGGTCGGCGGAAAGCCCGTCGAAGCGGGCCGCCAGCGCGCCGCCGCCCGAGTCGCTGAGCTGGTCGGCATGCAGTTTTACCGGCAAGCCGAGCGCACGCGCGGTTTCGAACACGCGCGCGGTCTGTTCCGGAGTGAAGGCGATGCGCTCGCAGAATGCATCCACCGCATCCACCAGCCCTTGCGCAGCAGCATCGGGGAGCAGTTCGTTGCAGATGAAGGCGATGTAGTCGTCGGGGCGGTCGGCGTATTCGGGCGGCAGCGCATGCGCGGCCAGGAAGGTGGTTTTCACCGTGATCCCCAGCACCTGGCACAGCCGGCGCGCCACGCGCAGCATGCGCAGTTCGGTGTCGCGCTCCAAGCCGTAGCCGGATTTGATCTCCAGCGTGGCCACGCCATCGCGCATCAGCGCGCGGGCGCGGGGCAGGGCCGATGCCAGCAGTTCGTCTTCGCTGGCGGCGCGGGTGGCACGGACACTGGAGGCGATGCCGCCGCCGGCACGCGCGATGTCCTCGTAGCTGACACCTTCAAGGCGCTGCTCGAATTCGCCGGCGCGGTTGCCACCGAACACTAGATGGGTATGGCAGTCGATCAGCGCCGGGGTGACCAGTGCGCCGCCGCAGTCAAGCACTTGGTCGGCATCCAGCGCATGCGGTGGCAGTGCGTTCATCGGGCCGGCGAATACGATCATTCCGTCGCGACACGCAACCGCGCCATCGTCGATCAGGCCGTAGCCGGCATCGCCATCAAGCGTGGCCAGGCGGGCATTGATCAGGCAGGTATCGAAGGCGGAATCGGGCATCATGTTCGGGCTCCAGGGAACGGTAGCGGCGGCGCCCGATGATCCCGCCCCGGCGCCGGTGTGTCGAGTTGCAGGCCCGCTGCGGGCCTGCGGTGATGCGGTCCGGCCCGCCGGAACGGGCGAAAAAAGACCGCCGATTGCCCTTGTGTTCATCTGCGACCACACCCATACAGGGACCTCGCGCATGGCATAATGCGCGGTCTGCGCGGGCGACCGGCCCGCATTTCCCGGATACAGAGCGAGCTTGCTGATGGATTTCCTGATTTCTTCCGCCTACGCCCAGGCCGCCGGAGCGGCGCAGACGGCATCGCCGTGGTCGCCACTGGTCATGATGCTGGTGTTCGTGGCGGTGTTCTTCTTCTTCGTGATCCGTCCGCAGATGAAGCGCGCCAAGGATCACCGCAACATGGTCGCGGCCATCGCCAAGGGCGATGAAGTGGTCACCAACGGCGGCATCCTCGGCCGCGTGGACGAGATCGGCGACAGCTTCCTGGCGATCGAGATCGCCGACAAAGTCGTCATCCGCGTACAGAAGAACGCGATCGCCGCTGTCCTGCCCAAGGGCACGCTCAAGGCGTCCTGAACGCCATTCCCTTCCGTTTCCGAGCCCCGGGGCGGTAGCCGCCCCGGTTGGCTCCGTTCCCTGGTGTAGCTCGCATGCTCGAATACGCACGCTGGAAATATGTGGTGGCAGTGCTGGTACTGCTTATTGCCACGATCTATTCGTTGCCCAACCTCTACCCGCAGGACACCGCCGTCCAGATCAGCGCCACCCGTGGCGGGGTCGTGGACGAGGCCCTGAAGGAACGGGTGCAAGGAGTGCTCGAACGCAGCCAGATCGACTTCAAGGCGATCGGCTTCGACAACAACAACCTGCTGGTGCGCCTGGCCGACCCCAACACCCAGATCCGCGCCGCCGACACCATCCGTGGTGAAGTCGGGCAGGGCTATGTGGTGGCGTTGAACCTGGCCTCCACCGTACCGGACTGGCTGACCCGCATTGGTGCCGACCCGATGCTGCTGGGTCTGGATCTACAGGGTGGTGTGCACTTCCTGATGGAAGTGGACCAGAAGGCCGCGCTGGAAACCCGCGAGGTCGGCTTCGTCGACGATGTCCGCAGCCTGTTGCGCGACAACCGCATCGGCTATTCGGCGGTGGATCGCAGCGGCAGCGGCATCCTGATCCGCCTGCGTGAGGCGTCCGACCGCAATGCGGTGGCCGGCCTGATCGGGCGGGAAGTACCGCAATTGCTGATCCAGGACGGCAATGAGCCTGCGGTGCTGATCGCGCAGCTGCGCGAGACCGAACTCAAGACCATCATCGACAACGCGGTCGAGCAGAACATCGGCACCCTGCGCAACCGCATCAACGAGCTGGGCGTGGCCGATCCGGTGGTGCAGCGCCAGGGCGCCAACCGTATCGTGGTGCAGCTGCCCGGCGTGCAAGACACCGCGCAGGCCAAGAAGATCCTCGGCGCCACTGCCACACTGGAATACCGCGCTGCGGTCGATGGCAATGCCTTCGATGCGGCCCAGTCCGGCCGTATTCCGTCCGATGCGCGGCTGTACTACGAGCGCGGCACCAATCGTCCGATCCTGCTGTCGCGCCGCATCATCGCGTCCGGCGACCAGCTGGTGGACGCCCGTTCGGGCTTTGATCCGCAGTCCGGCTCGCCGATGGTGTCGGTGACGCTCAACGCGGCCGCCGGCGCGCGCATGAACGAGTTCACCCGCGACAACGTCGGCCGCTTCATGGGCGTGGTCTACATCGAGCGCCTGCCCGAAAGCCGCATCGTGGACGGTGAGGAAATCCGCACCACGCGCGTGACCGAGGAAGTCATCAATTACGCACGCATCAACGGCGTGTTCGGCCGCAAGTTCCAGACCACCGGACTGGGCAGTTCCAGCGAGGCGGCGGAACTGGCGCTGCTGTTGCGCGCCGGTTCGCTGGCCGCGCCGGTGGACATCGTGGAAGAGCGCATCATCGGCCCGAGCCTGGGCAAGGAGAATATCGAGCGCGGTTGGACGGCGGTGAGCTACGCCTTCATCTTCGTGCTGGTCTTCTTCATCTTCTACTACAAGGTCTTCGGCATCGTGACCAACATCGCACTGATGCTGAACCTGTTGCTGGTGGTTGCGGCGATGTCGCTGATCGGCGCCACGCTCACGTTGCCGGGCCTGGCCGGCATCGCGTTGACGGTGGGCCTGTCGGTCGACGCCAACGTGCTGATCAACGAACGCATACGCGAGGAATTGCGACGAGGATTGCCTCCGCAAGCGGCCATCGCCGAAGGCTACGACAAGGCTTCCGGCACGATCTGGGACGCCAACGTCACTGCACTGCTGGCCGGCGTGGCGCTGTTCGCCTTCGGTACCGGCCCGGTCAAGGGCTTCGCCGTGACGCTGTGCCTGGGCATCCTGACTTCGATCTACACCGCCGTCTCCGTGTCGCGCGGTGTCGCCACCCTGATCTACGGCGGCCGCCGCAAGATCAAGCGCGTACTGGTCTGACGGGAGGCGACCGACGTGAACATCATTCCCATCGACAGCAACATCAATTTCCTGCGTCTGCGCCATGTGGCGATGGCGCTCGCCATCTTCATGCTGGTCGGCACCTTCGTGCTGCTCGGCACGAAGGGACTGAACTATGCGCTGGACTTCACCGGCGGCACCGTGGCCGAGTTGACCTTCGAGCACCCGGCCGATCTGGACGAACTGCGCGACAAGCTCGATGCCGCCGGATATGCCGGTGCCGTGGTGCAGGCCTTCGGTTCGGAAATGGACGTGATGGTCCGGCTCCAGTCCAGCGAGGACGCGGCCAACATCACCCAGACCGGTGATGCGGTGCTGACCACATTGAGCACGCCGGAAAACCCAGCCACGCTGGTGCGCAGCGACTTCGTCGGGCCGCAGGTCGGCAAGGAGCTGGCGCAGAACGGCATTCTGGCATCGGTGTTCGTGATGCTGGGCTTCGTGATCTACATCTCGATGCGATTCGAGTGGAAGTTCGCGGTCGCGGCCATCGTCACCACCGCGTTCGACCTGATCGCCACCACCGGCCTGTTCGCACTGAGCCAGCGCGAGTTCGACCTGACCGTGATGGCCGGCGTGATGTCGGTGATGGGCTACTCGATCAACGACACCATCGTGGTGTTCGACCGCGTGCGCGAGAACTTCAAATCGCTGCACAAGCTGAACACAGCCGAGATCCTCAACCGCTCGGTCAACCAGACCCTGTCGCGTACCGTGATCACCTCGGTGGTGGCCTTGCTGACGGTGCTGGCGCTGTACCTGTACGGCGGCGACTCGCTGAAGGGCATGGCCGAATCGCAGATGTTCGGCATCGTCATCGGCACCTTGTCCTCGATCTTCATCGCCTGTCCGCTGCTGTACTGGATGGGCGCGAGCAAGGAAGACCTGATTCCGAAGGTGCGCGACGACGCCGAGCTGGCACGTCGTCCGTGAGCTGACGCATCACTGCACGAATCTGTTTCCCGCGTGGCCGCCCTGTGCGGCCACGCGGCGTTATGGCGTCGGAAAATCAGTGCTCGGCCCCACCTGCATCCCGCCGCGATCACTTCATAGGTTGGCGGTGAGCGAACGCGAATCCCAACATCGGGAAGCACCGGAGTGTGGTGCGCTCGCCAACCCGGAAAGCGGGGGAAGCCCGGCTTTCCGTAAAAGCGGACTTGCCCGCGATCCGATTACCCAGATGTGCGCTGCTCAGAAACGGTAACTCAGGCCCATCGAGAAGTTGCGGCCGGGCAGCGGCACCACATCGGCCAGGAACGAGGCGTGGTTCCAGATTTCCTCGTCCAGCAGGTTGCTGCCGCGCAGGAAGAGGCTGGCCTGCTTTTCACTTCCGAACGAGTAGCGCAGGCTCAGGTTCAACATGTTGTAGGCCGGGGTGCGGGTTTCGTAGTCGGCGATGCGCTCCTGCGCGGCCACGGCGTAGTACTCGACTTCGCCACCGAACGCGCCCCAGGCGGCATTCAAGCGCCCACCCAGGCGCGAGGCCGGAATGCGCGGCAGGTAGCTGCCGTCATCGTCGAACTTGGCCCGTACCTGGTCGGTGAACAGCGCGCCGCTGACCTGTTCGGAGAACTGGTAGCCGATTTCGGCCTCCAGGCCGGTGAATCTGGCATCGCGCTGGCTGTACTTGATCAGGCGGAAGTCCTCGTGCTGATCCAGCGTGCGGGCATGGATGTAGTCATCCACGTGGTTGATGAAGGCGCCCACGCTGTAGGTCAGCGGACCGGTGGTGCGGCGCAGCGTCAGCTCGGCATTGCGCGAGGTTTCGGTGGTCAGCGCGGCATCGTTGTCGGCGCCGCCGCAGGTGAGGGCATGCGGCAGCAGGCCGCATTCCCAGGTGTTGGTGGCCAGATGGATGCCGCGCGCGTACAGCTCCTGCGCATGCGGCAGGCGTTCGGAACGCGCCAGCGACAGGCTCAGCGAGGTGTCCGGCGCGAAGCTCCAGATCGCGGCGCCGGAGAATGATGTGGCCGATTCGTCGTAAGCGGGCCGCGCGCGCGGATCATTGCGCGGGTCGTGCTTGAGCCATTCGTGCCGGGCACCGACTTCGAAATGCCATTGCTCGCTCAGATCCAGATGCTCGACCAGGAACAGGCCGGTGTTGCGCGTGTCCACCGTCGGCAGGAAGGCTTCGACGCCATCGGCACTGAAACGGGTATCCGAATGCTGGATGCCGAAGATGCCGGACCAGTTGCGTAGCGGCTCGTGTTGCACTTCGATGCGCTCCTCGTGGCCGGTGTTGCGGAACGTGGTGGCGATCTGGCCGTGGTCGATCTCGTGGTGAAAATAGTCGGTATGGCTGGCGCGGAAGCGGATGCGGCGGATGCCGATGAACGGATCGTTGACCTCGCCGCGCAGGTCAAAGCGCTTGCTTTCCAGATCGATGACGGGCACATCGCCGTGCTCATGTTCGTGCCCATGATCGTGGTCATGGTCATGTCCGTGGTCGTGATCATGGCCGTGACCGCCGCAGTGCAGGCTGGCGCCGTGCGGGTGGCAGTCCTCGTATTCGTGGCTGTGGCCGGGCAGGCCGTAGTCATCGTCACGGATCGAATAGGCCAGGCCGATGTAGCCGGTATCGGTGATCCAGGACAGGCCGAACGCGGCATTGGTGGAATCCGAAAAACTGCCGTCCACACGCCGCTCCTGCCAGCGCGGGGCGCGATAGTCGTCGGTTTCGTGGGTTGAGAATTCGGCATGCAGCGCCAGATTGCGGCCGATGCCGCTGGTCAGCGCGGCGGCGCCGGCCTTTTCGTTGGCTACGGTGTTGCCACGGATCGTGACGATACCGTCAAAGCCGTCGTCGGGCAGTTCGGAAGAGATCTTGTTGTCCAGCAGGTTCACCACGCCGCCGACCGCGCCGCTGCCATACAGCAGCGTGGCCGGGCCGCGCAGTACTTCGACCCGCTGCAGCAACAGCGGATCAGCGCTGACGGCGTGGTCGGGCGAGATGTCCGAGGCATCCAGCAGCGAAGCGCCATCGCTGAGCACTTTCACGCGCGGTGCACCCTGGCCGCGGATCACCGGACGGCTGGCGCCGCCGCCGAAGGTATCCGAGTGCACGCCGGGCAGGCCGTTGAGCGCATCGCCGAGTGTGCCTTCACCCTTTTGCAGGATGGCTTCGCCTTCGACGAGGCTGAACGGCGCGGCGACCTGGGTTTCATCTTCGCCCACGCCCAGCGCCGAGACCACGATGGTGCTCAGGCGGGCCGGGTCGGCGGCGTCCAGTGCCGTATCGGAAAGGGCATCGGCGCTGCCGTGGGCGGCAGTGGCCGTGACGGCGCAGCACAGCGACAGGGAAACGGCCAGGCTCAGGGGATGGAGGCGATGCGACATGGGAATTCCGGATTCGGGCGGGAACAGGGAGTGTTATAAGATAACTTAACTGTTATAAGATAACACGCCACGGATCGCCGGATGTGTGCCGGAAGTCAGCCGTGTCGAGTGTGTTGGTGGGGCGTGGCCGGCTATCCCGCAGCGGCCCGTGAGCCATGGCGCGCCGGTATCCGCTACCGCGGTGTATGCGTTCCGCAGTGCCAATACCGGAGCCGGCAGGGCGAAATGTGGCGGATGCGAAGAACGAGGGCCGGTACCTTCCGGTGTCGGCCCTCGATCAGGTCAGGAGAAGGCCCGCCGCTTACAGCGCTTCGGAGGCGAAATCCGCCAGGCGGGAGCGTTCGCCACGGCGCAGCGTGATATGCGCGCTGTGCGGCCAGTGCTTGAAGCGATCCACCGCGTAGGTCAGGCCGGAGGTGGTTTCGGTCAGATACGGCGTGTCGATCTGTTCGACGTTGCCCAGGCACACCATCTTGGTGCCGGGGCCGGCGCGGGTCAGCAGCGTCTTCATCTGCTTGGGCGACAGGTTCTGCGCCTCGTCGATGATGACGTAGCGGTTCAGGAAGGTGCGGCCGCGCATGAAGTTCATCGCGCGGATCTTGATGCGGCTGGCGAGCAGATCGTTGGTCGCGGCGCGGCCCCAGGCGCCGCCTTCCTGCGGAGTCTGGGTCAGCACTTCGAGGTTGTCGGTCAGCGCGCCCATCCACGGCGTCATCTTTTCCTCCTCGGTGCCGGGCAGGAAGCCGATGTCCTCGCCGACGTTGACCGTGGCGCGGGTCATGATGATCTCGCGGTAGATCTGCTGGTCCATTGTCTGCGCCAGGCCGGCGGCCAGTGCCAGCAGGGTCTTGCCGGTGCCGGCGGTGCCCAGCAGCGTGACGAAGTCCACGTCCGGATCCATCAGTGCGTTGAGTGCGAAGTTCTGCTCACGGTTGCGCGCGCTGATGCCCCAGACCTGATGGCCGTGGCTGTGGAAATCGTTGATGACCTGAAGTGTCGCCTGATCGCCGTCGATGCGCGCCACGCGCACTTCCAGCCCTTCGTCGCCGGGCAGGTAGAGGAACTGGTTGGGGTGCCAAGGTTCGTCCGGCTGGCGGGTGACCTGGTAGAAGGTGTGGCCGCGTTCGGTCCAGGAACGCAGCTCCTGCCCGTGCTTGTCCCAGAAACCTTCCGGCAGTGCGCTGGCGCCGGTGTAGAGCAGGTTGAAATCGTCCAGCGCGCGGTCGTTCTCGTAATCCTCGGCCGGCAGATCGGCGATGTGCGCCTTGATCCGCAGGTTGATGTCCTTGGACACCAGCACGACTTCGCGCCCGGGGTGTTCATCACGCAGCGCCAGGATCGCTGTCAGGATCTGGTTGTCCGGGGCGACCTTGCCGAAGTTGCGCGTGGTGTCCGGCGCGCGCGTCTGGAACAGCAGCGAGCCGATGTTCTCCACGGTGCGCAATTGCAGGCCCTGCGGGCGTTGCAGGCGCAGGCCGGAGGTGACGTGGGCGGCGCCATTGGCTTCGATCAGCTCATTGATGAAGCGGCTGACCTGGCGCGCGTTGCGGCTGGATTCGGACATGCCCTTCTTGTTGGCGTCCAGTTCCTCCAGCACCGTCATCGGCAGGAACACGTCGTGCTCCTCGAATTTGAACAGCGCGGTGGGGTCGTGCATCAGGACATTGGTGTCCAGGGCATAGATGCGCCGGTTCGAGGTCATCGGGTTGTCCGTGAGGGAAGTCAGGAGGAAGTATGCGCGCTGAGCGCGTCGAGCACCGCCTGCGCGTGGCCGGGCACCTTGACCTTCGGCCAGGCCTGCACCAGCCGTTGCTGCGGATCGAACAGGAAGGTGCTGCGCACGATGCCCATCACCTTGCGCCCGTACATGTTCTTTTCCTGGATCACGCCGAAGGCGTTGCACACGGCTTCGTCGGCATCGGAGATCAATGCGAACGGCAGCGATTGCTTGGCGATGAAGTTCTGGTGCGACTTCACCGAATCGCGCGACACCCCCAGGATCGTGGCGCCGGCCTTCTCGAAATCAGCATGAAGATCGCGAAAATCGCCGGCTTCGGTGGTGCAGCCGGGGGTGTTGTCCTTCGGGTAGAAATACAGCACCAGCCAGCGCCCGGCGTAATCGGAAAAGCTGGCCTGGCTGCCGTCGGATAAGGTGAAGGAAAGATCGGGAAGCGTCTGTGGCGTATCGGTCATCAGAAGGTGCCCTGTCGGATCAGAATTTCATCGGGTCCAGGATCGCGTCCAGATTCAGATGGTCGCAGAACTCCAGGAAGTCATCGCGCAGCACCGCGATATGCATGCTGGCCGGGATGCCGACGGTGAGCTGTGCCGAGAACATGTCCGCGCCGGTCTGCATCGCACGGTAGCGCGAGCTGTACAGGCTTTCGATCGTGATGCCCTGGCGATCAAAGAAATCGGCCAGCTGGAACAGGATGCCGGGCTTGTCGGCCGCGATCACCTCCACCATGTACGGCAGCAGATTGCTCTGCGGCGGCTTGGGTCCGGTGCGGTACCACACCAGGCGGTAGCCGTCCTCGCGTTCGAGCCGGGTCAGGCCGGATTCCAGCTTGGCCACCGCGTCCCACGAGCCCATCGCCAGCGCCAGCACCGAGACATCGCGCCCGACCGTGGACAGGCGCGCATCCACCAGGTTGCAGCCGCTGTCGGTGATGCGGCGCGAGATCGCCAGCAGGGGCGAATCCGGGTGGGTCGCAAACGCGTTGATCAGCAGGTAGTTTTCGTTGGTGTTGGGGCGTTGCTGCGGGTCGGTCAAGGCGACATTCCGACAAGGGCGCGCGAGGGCGCAAGGGGATGATCGGCTGCGGTGGCGCTGAAGCGCGGACAACCGCCCGGCCAGCATACTTGCCCGTGCTTCGCGCCCGCAAGTAACATCCCCGACCACCTTCCCGACGGCCATCCCTTTGCAATTGCACGGCAGCATCACCGCGCTGGCAACTCCGTTCACCGCATCCGGTGCCCTCGATCCGGGGGCTTGGCACGGGCTGCTGGAAGCCCAATTGGCCGGCGGCATCCAGGGGCTGGTCGTGGCCGGTTCCACCGGCGAGGCGGCGATGCTGTCCGATACCGAATTCGTGGAGCTGATCCGTGCAGCGGTGGAACAGGTGGGCGGACGCGTGCCGGTACTGGCCGGCGCTGGACTTTCCGGGACTGCCCGCACCATTGATCAATGTCGCCTCGCCTGTGACGCTGGCGCCGATGCGCTGCTGGTGGTCACGCCGCCTTATGTCCGGCCCACGCAGGACGGCCTGCTGCGGCATTTCGAAGCCGTCGCCGACGCGGTCGAGCGCCCGGTGGTGCTCTACAACGTGCCGCCGCGCACCGGCGTTGACCTGCTGCCGGAAACCGTCGCCGCACTGGCGCCGCACCCGAACATCGCCGGTATCAAGGAAGCTGTGGCCGATATCGAGCGCATCCGTGCGCTGCTGCCGCTGCGTGGCCCGCAGTTCGCGCTGTTCACCGGCGATGACGGCACCGCCTGTGCGGCGCAACTGGCCGGTGCCGATGGTGTGATTTCGGTGGTGGCCAATGTGGTGCCGGCCGCGTTCACCGCGATGGGCGATCTGGCGCGTGCCGGCCAGACAGAAGCCGCGCAGGCGCTGGATGCCGAGCTGGCGCCGCTGTACGCGGCGATGGCGCTGGAACCCAATCCGATCCCGGTCAAGGCGATACTGGCCGGGCTTGGTCTGTGCCAGGACAGTTTGCGCCTGCCGTTGCTGCCATTATCCTCGCGCCACCGTGCCGCCGCCCACGCGACGCTGGAGCGCATCGCCCGGCTCGAAGCCCGCCACGCTCCTGCGCAGTAGGCGCCGACCCCACCTTTGATGAAGTGAGTTTCCAGATGAACAGCAACACGAAAATCGGGCAAAGCCTGATCCTGGGCGCGGTGGTGTTCGCGCTGTTGTCGATGCCGGCATGCAGCTGGATGCGCGGCAAGACCGGCTACGAGCTCAGCCCGGAAGCGCGTCCGCTGGAGATTCCACCGGAAATGAACGCGCCGCGCTCCGATACCGGCCTGCAGGTGCCGCAAGTGGGTGGTTCAACGCCACAGGTGGCGGCCCCGAGCCAGGCCTTCACTCTGGCCGACAGCGCCGCCGGCGCGTATGAGCGGGTCGGCATCGCACTGGGCCGCATCGATGGCGTTTCGATCAACGAGCGTTCGCAGTTGCTGACCGTCTACACCGTCAGCTACGAGGGTGAAACCTTCCTGATCCGTATTTCGCCCGATGGCGACAACGCCCGCGTGGCCGCCGCCAGCACCGAAGGTCGCGAGCTTTCGTCGGGTGCCGGCGCCAAGCTACTGGGCCTGCTGCGCCAGCGTCTGGGCTGACGTCTGACGTCTGTCAGACCGCCGCATCCGGCCGCTAGTGCGCTCGCGTCAGGCGGACTGCTGGATGGAGAGGGATGCAGGGATAGGTTAAGGTTTTCCTGCATCTATACAGGGAGATTCCGTCATGTCCATCACATCCGCCGACATCGTCCCGTTCAACAAGGCACGCGCCGAGCTGACCCGGCTGGCCGAAGAAGTGCGTGAAGGGCATGAGAAGATCATCACCCGTAACGGCGAGAGCTACGTCGCGCTGGTGGATGCGCGCAAGCTGGATTACTACCACCAGCTTGAGCGTGAGCGGCAGGCGCAGGCCGATTTCCATATCGCTCTGATGAAAGATGCCGCCGCCGCGTTGGATGACATTCGTGAAGGCCGTGTGATGTCACCTGCCGAGGCGAAACATGCGTTGCGCCAGCGTCATCCAGCCTTGAGTCGGTAAGTGAGGCCGCGCATGCGGGTACTGATCACGGTCACTTGGTTGCAGGCACTGGACGAGGCCATCGGCTAGTTGCTTGAAAACGGTGCGGTTGTTGCCGCGCAGCGCTTGGAAACGGCAGTTCTCGATCACTTGCCGGAGGTGCTGGCCAATCACCCACATGCAGGGCGCGACTATGCCGAACGCAACCTGCCCACAGCACAAATCGAACAGCTGCGAACGCAGGTGCTGGAGCTGTATGGGGAGGGCGCGGAGCTGCGCGAGTTCATTGAAGGCGACTATCTGGCGTTGTACGCGATTCGCGGCAATGTGCTTTATCTGCTGACCCTGCGCCACCACCGGCAAACCGCCTACGAATTCGGCACGTAGAACTGCCCGTCTGATACTTGAGGGGTCGCCAGCCTCAGCGCTTCAGATGCTTCAGCTTGTCCGGCTTGCCGTCCCATTCGGCCGCGTCGGGCAGCGGGTCCTGGCGGGTGTTGAGCACCGGCCATTCCCTGGAGAGTTCCGCGTTCAGCGCGATGAAGTGCTCCTGGCCGGCCGGCACGTCGTCTTCAGGGAAGATCGCGTTGGCCGGGCACTCGGGCTCGCACAGGGTGCAGTCGATGCATTCATCCGGATCGATGACCAGAAAGTTCGGGCCGGCATGAAAGCAGTCGACAGGGCAGACCTCGACGCAATCCGTGTATTTGCAACGGATGCAGTTCTCGGTGACGACGAAGGGCATCGGGACTCGGTATCCAGGGTGTAGTGGCGCTCCCTACGAGGTTCGAACTCGTGTTCCCGCCTTGAGAGGGCGATGTCCTGGACCACTAGACGAAGGGAGCGCGTTGAGCAGCGTGAAGCCGAACGCGTATTATAGGTGTCACCCTTGCCGCAGGCAATCGGGCTTTTCCTATATCAAGAAGAACACGTGCCTCCGAGCTCACCCACGCTGCGCACCATCACGCGCGATCAGCATTGCATCTCCCGCAAGAACATCAGCCCCAATGCGCTGAGGGTTCTGTATCGACTCAATGAAGCCGGTTTCGGTGCGTATCTGGTGGGCGGCGCGGTGCGCGACCTGCTGCTGGGCGAGCAGCCCAAGGACTACGACGTGGCCACCGATGCCACGCCTGAACAGGTCAAGCAGCTGTTCCGCAATTGCCGCCTGATCGGCCGGCGCTTCCGTCTGGCGCACGTGATGTTCGGCAGCGAGATCATCGAGGTCGCCACCTTCCGCTCCAACAGCGATGACGGCTCGGGCCAGCGTGAGATCGACAACGGCCGGCTGGTGCGCGACAACATCTACGGCAGCATCGAGGAAGACGCGGTGCGGCGTGATTTCACCGCCAACGCCTTGTACTACGCGATCGCCGACTTTTCAGTGCTGGATTACGTCGGCGGCTACGACGACGTGATGGCACGCGTGCTGCGCCTGATCGGCGATCCGGAGCGGCGTTATCGCGAAGACCCGGTGCGGATGCTGCGTGCGGTGCGGCTGGCGGCGAAGCTGGATTTCAGCATCGAGCCGGCCAGCGCCAAACCTGTGCCGGAATTGGCGCCGCTGTTGGGCGAGGCGTCCAATGCGCGCTTGTTCGATGAATCGCTGAAGCTGTTCCTGGCCGGGCATGGGGCGCGTGGATTCGAACTGCTGGAGCACTACCGGCTGCTGCCGGCACTGCTGCCCGATACCGCTGCGGCGCTGGAGCTGGATGCCAGCGGCCTGTGCCGCGAGCTGGTGATGAAGGCGTTGCGCAACAGTGATGCGCGTATTGCTGAAGATCGCAGCGTGACGCCGGCCTTCCTGTTCGCCGCGCTGTTGTGGCCTGCCTATGCGCAGGATCTGCAAACGCTGTTGCAGCAGGGTCACGATCTGGCCGTGGCCGAGCAGCGCGCCGCCGATCGGGTAACGCTGCGCCAGACCAGCCGCATCGCGATTCCACGCCGTTTCAGTCAGCCGATGCATGAGATCTGGTGGATGCAGTCGCGCTTTTCCCAGCGCCAGCAACGCAAGCGTGTGTTCCGGCTGCTTGCGCATCCGCGCTTCCGCGCCGCCTTCGACTTCCTTGAACTGCGCGCCAGCGCCGTGCCGGAATTGCAGGAGGAATACCTGTGGTGGCAGCGGGCGCAGGGCATGACGCCGGATGAGTTGGCCGCGAGCCTGCCGGGCAAGACGCCAGCCCGTCGCCAGCCCAAGGCAACGGAAAAAATCACGGCTGCCGATACCCAGGAAGGAAGCGGGGAAGCGGCAACGCGGTCGCCACGCCGGCGTCGCCGTTCACGCAAACCGGCCGTGCCGGCTGAATGAGTCCGATCGCATGAGTCCGGCCGCCACATCGGCCTGGATCGGGCTGGGCAGCAATCTGGAGGATCCCCGGCGCCAGTTGGATCAGGCGCTGCGCACTTTGGCCGCCGAGCCGGGCATCACGTTGCAGCGGGTGTCTTCGTATTACCGCACCGCGCCCTGGGGCGTGACCGAGCAGCCGCACTTCGTGAACGCGGTGGCGCAGTTGCACACCACGCTTTCGCCGCAGGCCTTGCTGGACGTGCTGCTACGCATCGAACAACAGGCCGGGCGCGAGCGCTGCGAACGCTGGGGCCCGCGCGTGCTGGATCTGGATCTGCTGCTGTTCGGTGAAACCTGCTGCGACACGGCACAATTGCAGCTTCCACACCCGCGCATGCATGAGCGTGCGTTCGTGCTGGTGCCGCTGGCCGAGCTTGAGCCCGGGCTGGAACTGGGTCGCCATGGCACGGTCGGCGGACTACTGGCGCGCATCGGGCGGCAGGGTGTTGAAGTCCTGCCGGAAGCGCCTCTTTCAGGAGAACCATGACATGACCACAGAACCCGCGCGCACGCCCCCGGTGACGGTGCCGGCGTTGTGCCAGATGAAGGCCGAGGGCCGCCGCATTTCGATGCTGACCTGCTATGACGCCAGCTTCGCGATCACGATGGACCGCGCCGGCGTGGATACCGTGCTGATCGGTGACTCGCTGGGCATGGTGGTGCAGGGCCACGACAGCACCCTGCCGGTGACGCTGGACGACGTGGTCTACCACAGCCGCAACGTCGCACGCGGATTGCAGCGCGCGCTGCTGATCGCCGACCTGCCGTTCCTGACCTATGCCACGCCCGAGCGGGCGCTGGATGCCGCGCGCCGGCTGATGGCCGAAGGTGGCGCGGCGATGGTCAAGCTGGAAGGCGCCGGACCGATGCTGGAGACGATCCGCTTCCTGTCCGAACGCGATGTGCCGGTCTGCGCCCATCTCGGCCTGACCCCGCAATCGGTGATGAAGCTGGGCGGCTACAAGGTGCAGGGGCGCGAGGCGGTGGCCGCGCAGCGCTTGCGCAGCGACGCGCTGGCGGTGCAGGAAGCCGGTGCCGACCTGCTCGTGCTCGAATGCGTGCCGCGCGCGCTGGCCGGTGAAATCACCGCCGCGCTGGACATCCCGACCATCGGCATCGGTGCCGGTGCCGACTGCAGCGGTCAGGTGCTGGTGATGCATGACATGCTGGGCCTGCGCGGGCGGCATCGCACGCCGCGTTTCGTCAAGGATTTCCTGGCCGGCGCCGGCAGCATCCAGGACGCATTCGCGGCCTTTGTCGCAGCCGTGGCCGATGGCAGTTTCCCGGCGCCTGAACACGGTTTCGATTGACGCCATGCAGCAGTTCGACAAGATAGAGGCGCTGCGGGAGCAGGTCGCCGCCTGGCGCGCTGCCGGCGAACGTATCGCGTTCGTGCCGACGATGGGCAATCTGCACGCCGGTCATTTCGCATTGGTGGAACTGGCGCGGCGCCATGCGCAGCGCGTGGTGACCAGCGTTTTCGTCAATCCCACACAGTTCGGCCCGAACGAGGACTTTTCCCGCTATCCACGCACTCCGGAAGCCGATGCGCGCGGGCTGGTGGTGGCGGGCTGCGATCTGCTGTTCCTGCCCACGGTGGAGCAGATGTATCCGTTCGGTGCCGGGCACTGCGTGCAGGTGCGGGTGCCGGGTCTGACCGCCGAGCTGGATGGCGCCGCGCGGCCGGGGCATTTCGATGGCGTGGCCACGGTGGTGTTGCGCCTGTTCAACATGGTGGAGCCGGATGTGGCGGTGTTCGGGCGCAAGGATTTCCAGCAGTTGCGCGTGATCCAGTACATGGTGCGCGAACTGTCGTTGCCGATCACGATCCTGCCGGCCGCGATCCAGCGCGAAGCTGACGGGCTGGCGCTGAGTTCGCGCAACCAGTATCTGTCGGCGGAAGAGCGTGCGATCGCACCGCAGATTCACCGCACCCTGCTGGCGATGCGCTCGGCCTGGCAGCAGGGCCAGCCACTGTCAGCCATCGAGCAGGATGCGGTTGCGCATCTGGATGAGGCCGGTTTCGATGTGGACTACGCGCAACTGCGCCGCAGCCAGGATCTTGCGACGCCGCAGCAAGGCGAACGCGATGGACTGGTGGCGCTGATCGCGGCCCGGCTGGGACGCACGCGGCTGATCGACAATCTGGAATTCGATGCCTGATTGGGGCGACCCCGAAGAGCCGGCAGGGCAGGTGTAGCTTTTCCGCAAACGCTGTGGTAGATTGGCCACGCCTTCCGGATCAGTGCAGCGATCCGCGCACCACTGGAAGGTAATGCAGGGCGCATTTTTGGGTAATCGTCACTCCGTTAACACCCCGTCGGATACTTCCCGACGGGGTTTTTTTTGCCTGCATGATTCGTGTTTTTGGTGAAATATCCATTGGAATCAGTGGTTTGATTGGTTTCCTCCGTGTTGTCACAGCGCCCGTCCGGGCGTTTGTTAGCATGGAAGAGCGTTCAGCTCAGCAGGCTGTTGTCTTTTCGCCACACAACGGAGCCGTCATGTCCTTCCCCAAGCGCCCATTTCCGCATCCCGCCGCTTCCTGCTGGTCCGGCGCGGAGCTCTGAGCATGCGCAGTGAAGACTGGCTGGAACGCCTGACCCCGCACGCGGCCCGCATGGCCGATGCCGATATCGCCGAGCTGAACCGTCTTGATCCTGCCCGCTTGGAGACCGCCACGCTCCAGGTCGGCCCGATCCATGCCTGTTTTGCACGCCAGCGGGTCGATGCCGCAGCAGCGGCGGCGTTGCTGGAAACCGCAGCATCACGTGGCGTGGAAGGCGCGATTGCCGCGCTGTTCGATGGCGAGCCGGTGAACCGCTCGGAAAACCGCCCGGCCCTGCACACCGCGCTGCGCTCGGATCTGGGGACGGGCGCGGCGGCGAAGGCCGCGTACCAGCAGGCGTTGCAAACGCGTCGGCAGATGGGTGCGCTGCTGGCGAAACTGGAGGCCTCGCAGGTCACCGACATCGTCAATATCGGCATCGGCGGTTCGGATCTGGGCCCACGGCTGGCGCTGGATGCCCTGCGCGAACGGGATCCGGGCCGCTTCCGCGTGCATTTCCTCAGCACCGCCGACGGCAGCGCGGTGGCGCATGTGCTGCGCGGGTTGGACCCGACTCGCACCGCCGCCGTGCTGGTGTCCAAGAGCTTCGGTACGCAGGAAACCCTGCTCAACGGCAGCGTGCTGCGCGATTGGCTGGGCAGCGGGACGCGTTTGTACGCGGTTACCGCCAACACCGCGCGTGCAGTGGAGTTCGGGGTTGATCCGGCGCATGTGCTGCCGCTGTGGGACTGGGTCGGCGGGCGCTATTCGCTGTGGTCGGCGGTCGGTTTTTCAGTGGCGGCGGCGCTGGGCATGGAGCGTTTCGAACAGCTGCTGGCCGGCGCGGCGATGATGGACGCACATGTGCGCCAGACCCCGGCGGCCCGGAATCTGGCGATCCGCCACGGCCTGCTCGCGGTCTGGAACCGGGATGGGATGGGTTACGCCACCCACGCCGTATTGCCCTACGACGAGCGTCTGGCCCGCCTTCCCGATTATCTGCAGCAGCTGGTGATGGAAAGTCTGGGCAAGTCCGCCACGCAGGACGGGCGGGCGCTTGCGTGCAGCACCAGCCCGGTGATCTGGGGCGGTGCCGGTACCGATGTGCAGCATTCCTTCTTCCAGGCCTTGCATCAGGGCACCGACACCGTACCGATGGACTTCATCGGCGTGGTGCGTGCTTCCAATGCCTATCCGGAACAGCGCCAGGCGCTGCTGTCGAACCTGCTGGCACAGGCCGAGGTGCTGGCCAACGGCGCGCGCAGTGACGATCTGCAGAAGAGCTATCCGGGCAATCGTCCCTCGACCATGCTGCTGCTGGACGAACTCACGCCCGAGGCGCTGGGCGCGCTGCTGGCGCTGTACGAACACAGCGTCTACGTGCAGGCCACGGTCTGGGGCATCAATCCCTTCGACCAATGGGGCGTGGAACTGGGCAAAACCCTGGCCACCGGCCTGATGCAGGCCTTGGCCGACCCGCAAAAATCCGCCGCCGACCCGGTCACACGCGCATTGATCGAACGCATCCATGCCGTGCGGCGGGGGTGAGTTTGTCTGTGGCTTCACGGCCACCGGCCCTTGGGTCCCGCTTCGCTCAACGCCAACCTGCAGGAATCAGCAAGACCTGCTTTCGTGGAAGCGGGCTTGCCCGCGATGTGATGCATGAAGATCGTGGGCAAGTCCCATCGCGGCCAGGGCGCGCCGTCGGATCAAGCGCCACAGATGCGAACTGCTTTTCAGCAGCCGAAGGTTGGTTGCTCGACATCGAGGTGTCGGATCCACCGTTTCGCGGCTTGATCCGACCTATGCCTGCCCAATGGAGCACTGGGGACAAGTGAAGATCCGACCTGCGCCATCGCCTCAGTCATCATGGTTGCTCTTCAGTTGAAGCGAGCCACTGATGCGGGGGGGCGCCTGTGCGGACGCGATCTTCGCCTTGTCCCAAAGCCATCCCGATTGAGCTGAATCACACCGCTGCGGTACGCTGGCGCATTGCCATTGCAGCTCCCAGTCATGCACGAAACCTACGATCCGAAGGCGGTTGAAGCCGCCGCGCAGCAGTTCTGGTCCGATACCCGCGCCTTCGAGGTCACCGAGGATGATGGCCGGGAGAAGTTCTATTGCCTGTCGATGTTCATGTACCCCAGCGGCTCGATGCACATGGGGCATGTGCGCAACTACACGATCGGCGATGTGATCAGCCGCTATCAGCGCATGCTCGGCAAGAACGTGCTGCAGCCGATGGGCTGGGATGCCTTCGGTCTGCCGGCCGAGAACGCGGCGATCAAGAACAACATCCCGCCGGCGCGCTGGACCTACGACAACATCGACCACATGCGCGGCCAGCTCAAGCGCCTGGGTTTCGTCTACGACTGGTCGCGCGAGGTCACCACCTGCACGCCGGAGTACTACGTGCACGAGCAGCGCATGTTCGTGCGCCTGATGAAGAAGGGTCTGGCGTACCGCAAGAATTCGGTGGTGAACTGGGATCCGGTCGACCAGACCGTGCTGGCCAACGAGCAGGTCATCGACGGGCGCGGCTGGCGCTCCGGCGCGCTGGTGGAAAAGCGCGAGATTCCGCAGTGGTTCCTGAAGATCACCGATTACGCGCAGGAACTGCTGGACGGGCTGGACACGCTGCCGGGCTGGCCGGATTCGGTCAAGACCATGCAGCGCAACTGGATCGGGCGTTCCGAGGGGCTGGAAATCGCCTTCAAGCTGGAAGATTCGGATGAGGAAATCCGGGTCTACACCACGCGCCCGGATACCTTGATGGGGGTCAGCTTCCTGTCCGTCGCGGCTGAACATCCGGTCGCGCTGGCGGCTGCCGAAGGCTATGACGAGCTGCGCTATTTCATCGGCGAATGCCGTCAGGGCGGCACCACGGCGGCCGATCTTGAAACCCAGGACAAGCGCGGCGTGTTCACCGGACGCTATGCGATCCATCCGATCAGCGGCGAGCGCATTCCGGTCTGGGCTGCGAACTTCGTGTTGATGGGCTACGGCACCGGCGCGGTGATGGCGGTGCCCGGCCATGACGAACGTGATTGGGAATTCGCGCACAAGTACGACCTGCCGATCAAGATGGTGGTGGTCAGTCCGGCCGTGGCCGAAGCGATTGCCGAAGTGCAGCGCGATGTGGCGCGCAATGATGATCCGATGGAGGCGGCGTTGGGCGAATCGGCGCCGGTGGATGTCTACAGCACCGATGAAGCGGTGCGCGTGATCGAGGATTTCGAACGCTCGATCCAGGAGCAGGGCGCCTATACCGAGCACGGCATCCTGGTGAATTCCGGCGAGTACGACGGCATGGACTTCACCGCCGCGTTCGCCGCGCTGGCCGAGCGCTTCGAGCAGGAAGGAAAGGGTGCGAAGCGGGTCAATTTCCGCCTGCGCGACTGGGGTGTGAGCCGCCAGCGCTACTGGGGTTGCCCGATCCCGGTGATCTATTGCGAAAAATGCGGCGCGTTGCCGGTGCCTGAAGACCAGTTGCCGGTGGTGCTGCCCGAGGACGTGGCGTTTTCCGGCGTGCTGTCGCCGATCAAGGCCGATCCGCAATGGCGCAAGACCACCTGCCCGGGTTGCGGCGGTGCGGCCGAGCGCGAGACCGACACCTTCGACACCTTCATGGAATCCAGCTGGTACCACGCGCGCTACACCAGCCCGGGCGCCAGCGACATCCTCGATGCACGCGCCAACCACTGGTTGCCGGTGGACCAGTACATCGGCGGCATCGAGCATGCGATCCTGCACCTGCTGTATTTCCGCTTCTATCACAAGCTGTTGCGTGACACCGGTTTTGTGCAGAGCGACGAGCCGGCGCTGAACCTGCTGTGCCAGGGCATGGTGGTGGCCGAGACCTTCTACCGGGTCAATCCGGATGGTTCCAAGGACTGGTTCAACCCGTCCGAGGTGGTGGTCGAGCGCGACGAACGTGGCCGCATCTCGGGTGCCACGCTGATCGCCGATGGCAAGCCGGTGGCGGTGGGCGGCGTGGAGAAGATGTCCAAGTCGCGCAACAACGGTGTGGATCCGCAATCGATGATCGAGAAGTACGGCGCCGATACGGTGCGGCTGTTCTCGATGTTCGCGGCGCCGCCGGAGCTGTCGCTGGAATGGAACGAGGCCGGGGTGGAAGGCATGAGCCGCTTCCTGCGCCGGCTCTGGGCCCAGGTGCACCGTCATGCCGCGCAGGGTGCGGTCGGTGCGCTGGATCTTTCCGCGCTGACCCCTGCGCAGAAGACCTTGCGCCGCCAGTTGCACGAAACCATCCAGAAGGTCAGCGACGACTACGGCCGCCGCCTGGCCTTCAACACCGCGATCGCGGCGGTGATGGAATTCCTCAATGCGCTGGGCAAGTTCGACGACGATTCGGCCAATGGCCGCGCGTTGCGGCAGGAGGCACTGCGCTGCGTGCTGCTGTTGCTCAACCCGATCACCCCACATGCCGCGCACGCGTTGTGGCAGGTGCTGGGGCAGGGCGAAACCCTGCTTGAGGACCAGCCTTTCCCGAAGGTCGATCCGGACGCGCTGCAGCGCGACACGCAGACCGTGGCGGTGCAGGTCAACGGCAAGCTGCGCGCCACGATCGAGCTGGCGGTCGGCACCTCGCGCGAGGACGCCGAAGCCGCCGCGCTGGCCGAACCGGCAGTGGCGTCGTATCTGGAAGGCAAGGCCGTGGCCAAGGTGATCGTGGTGCCGGGCAAGATCGTCAACATCGTGGCCAAGTGAACGGAGCGCGCGCCGGATGAACGTGTTGCCCAGGGATGAAACCGCCGTGCTGTACGCCTCGCCGCTGTCCGGCTACGCCTACAAGGCGGCGCTGCTGCTGCGCCTGCTCGGCATGCCGTACCAGTTGCGGCTGGTCGATCTTTCCCTCCCGCGCGAGCAGCGCCCGGCCGAGTTCCGCGCGCTGGCGCGTTTTGGCGAAGTGCCGGTGCTGCTCATCGATGGCCAGGCGATCTGCCAATCCAACGTCATCTGCGAATACCTTTCGCGCCGCCAGAGTGCCTTGCAGGAAGGCGATGAAAGCCAGCGCCTTGCGGTGCGTGAATGGCTGTACTGGGAAGCCGAACGCATCGGCCTGAACCTGGCCCATTTCTGCGCTGCCCGTCAGTTCAGCAGCCATCCGCCGGCCGTTGCCGATTGGTACCAGGCGCGCGCCGGCAAGGATCTGGAGCATCTGGCCGGGGTGCTGGCGCGGCGCCCGTTTCTGGTCGGCGAACACGCCACCATCGCCGATATCGCCTGCCACGCCTGGCTGCCCTATGCACAGGCGCTGGGCCTGTTCACCCAACTGCCGGCGCCGCTGCAGGAATGGACATCGCGCATCACCGCGTTGCCCGGTTACGCTTCGCCGGCACAGGTGTTTGCCGAAACCGCAACCGGAGCACAGGCATGATGATGTCACGCGGGATTCTTCGCAGCGCGCTGGCGGCGCTGCTGCTCGTGCTGCTGGCCGCCTGCGGCTTTCAGCTGCGCGGCGAGGTGGAGCTGCCACCGGAACTGTCGAGCGTGACGGTCAAGGTGGCCGACGCCTATTCGCCGTTGAAGCGCAATCTGGAGGACGCGCTGGCACGTGCCGGCGCGCGTGCGCAGGCAGCGCAGGGCCCGGTCGCGGTGCTGGATATCTCGCGCAACCGGATGAGCCGCTGGCCGCTGTCGGTCGGGCGTACCGGCCGCGTGCAGGAGTTCAGCATGCGCTACGAGGTCACGATGCAGTTGACCGATGCCAACGGCGAGGTCGTCGTGCCGAAGCAGGACATCCAGCTGGAGCGCGCCTACCAGTTCGAAACCCTGCAGGCGCAGGGCACGCCGGGCGAAGAGGAAGTGGTGCGGGCCGAACTGGAGCGCGACATGACCCAGGCCATCCTGCGCCGCATCAGCGCTGCCGTCGCCACGCCGTGAGTCTCCGGTGGCGCTGACCCAGGCACAACTTGAACAGCGGCTGGCGCGCGATCCGCTGCCGCCGGTACTGCTGCTGGCCAGCGCCGAGCCGTTGCTGCTGCTGGAGACCTCCGACGCGGTGCGCCAGCGCGCGCGCGAACAGGGTTATGCCGAACGCATCGTGTTCGAGATCGATAACAGCTTCGACTGGAGTGAGCTGACCGCCAGTCTCGCCAGCCTGTCGCTGTTCTCCTCGCGCCGGCTGATCGAAGTGCGCCTGCCGACCGGCAGGCCGGGCAAACAGGGCGCCGAAATGCTGGCTGCCTTCGCGCAGGATCCGGCACCGGATACCGTGCTGCTGGTGCAGGCCGCGCAGTGGAGCCGGGCGCATGAAGTGGCCTGGGTCAAGGCGGTGGACCGGGACGGCTGGTTTGTGCCGATGTGGCCGCTGAAACCGAATGACATGCCGGGCTGGATCGGCCGGCGCCTGGCCGCGCGCGGCCTGCGTGCCGACAGTCAGGCCACCGCGCTGCTGGCCGAACGGATCGAAGGCAACCTGCTGGCCGCCGCGCAGGAGATCGACAAGCTGGCCCTGCTGTGTCCGGGCGCCACGCTGGACGCTGCCACGATGCAGGCGATGGTGGCCGACAGCGCGCGCTATGACGTGTTCGGCCTGGTCGAGGCGGCGCTGGCCGGCGATGCCACCCACGCCCTGCGCATCCTGGCCGGGCTGCGTGGCGAGGGCACGCAGGTGCCGGCGTTGGTGCCGTGGATGTCTTCGCAATTGATGATCCTGGTGAAACTGGCTGCCACCCAGGCGCGCGGCGGCAATCTGGCACAGGCGATGCAGAAGGCCGGCCTGTGGCAAAGCAAGGAAGCCGCCTTCAAGCGTGCGCTGGGGCGCGGCCGGCTGCCGGATTTCGAGCGCCTGCTGGCCGCCTGTGCGCGCGTCGAGCGCATTTCCAAGGGCCGCGGCGAGGGCGATGCCTGGGTGGAGATGGAGCGCCTGGTCGCCGGCATCGCCGCACCACGCGCATTGCGGGACTGAGCGCGTGGCGCTGTACGCGATCTACGGCGGTGCGTTCGATCCGGTGCATTGCGGTCATCTGGCCGTGGCCTGCCACGCGCGCGATGTGCTGGATGCGGACATCGCATTGGTGCCAACCGGCGACCCGCGCCACCGCGCACCGGCACATGCCAATGCTGCGCAGCGGGTGGCGATGCTGGATCTGGCAATCGCGCACCAGCCGCGGTTGCGCATCGACACGCGCGAACTGCAACGCAACGGTCCCAGTTTCACCATCGACACCCTGGCCGAACTGCGTGCCGAGCGCGGCTCGCAGGCACCGCTGGCGATGATCGTCGGTGCCGATGCGTTTGCCGGATTGCCGGGCTGGCAGCGCTGGCGCGAACTGTTCGGGCTGGCGCATATCGTGGTCGCCAGCCGGCCACACCCGGCGCCAAGGCCGGCAACGCTGGAGGCCGAAATAGCCGGGCGCCAGTGCCGCGAGCCGGCGCGCCTGCACCAACAGCCGGCCGGGCTGGTGTTAGAACTGGCGCCCGGTGACTGGCCGCAATCTTCCAGCGATGTGCGGCAGCGTCGTGCCGATGGTCTGACGCTGGCGGGCTGGGTGCCCGATGCGGTGGCCGACTACATCGCCAGGCACGGGCTTTACCGTCGTGAGAGCTGAATACGAGCCGCACCCGGCAGCCATATCGTCCGGCTGGCAGTGGCCCGGATGGGCGATATACTGGGGATACCGCCCGCCGTGGCCAGTCTGAACATCCAAGGTCGATCCGTTTGAATCCGAAGCCCATCGCCGCCAAATCCGCCGCCGAGCCCTCCGACCGCCTGCTGCGCGAAATCCGGGACGCCCTGGAAAATCTCAAGGCGCTCGATATCCAGATGCTGGACGTGCACGACAAGACCAGTGTCACCGACTGGATGGTGATCGCCTCGGGTACTTCGACCCGCCACGTCAAATCCATTGCCGATGAAGTCCAGCGCCGCGTGCGACTGGCCGGCCTGCCGGTGATTGGCACCGAGGGCGAGAAGGAAGCGGAATGGGTGCTGGTGGATCTGGCCGACGCCGTGGTCCACATCATGCTGCCGCGCGTGCGTGATCTCTACATGCTTGAACGCCTCTGGGGCGATGGCCAGCAGACCGCCGCGCCGGGTGATGACGGCGAGCATGGCCATTCGCTGCCGGCCTGAGCCACTGCGGGCCGGAATGTCGGCATGAAGGCACGTCTGATCGCGGTCGGCGAAGGTGCGCCGGGCTGGGTCGCCGAGGGTTTTGCCGAATACCGCAAGCGCCTTTCGCACTGGCTGCCGCTGGATCTGGTGGAAGTGGCGCCCGGGTTGCGCGGCAAGGGCCGCGATCCGCAGCGTGCGATGCAGGAGGAAGGTGCCCGGGTACTGGCCGCAGTGCCGCGCGGTGCGCGCATCGTGATGCTGGACGGGGATGGCAGCGCGCACAGTTCGGAACAGCTGGCGGCAAGACTGGAACGCTGGCGTGCCAACGGTCAGGACCTGGCCTTCCTGATCGGCGGACCGGAAGGCCATGCCGCGCAGGTGCGTGACGCCGCCGACGAATCCTGGGCGCTGGGCCCGGCCACGCTGCCGCATATGCTGGTGCGCCTGATTGTGGCCGAACAGCTGTATCGCGCCGCCAGCATCCTGGCCAACCATCCGTATCACCGCGCCTGATCGCGGCGGCGACGCTTCGGAGGGATGCCGCGTTGCCGGCAGGTTGACGCCCAGACGGGTGTCGCGGCCGGAGTCAGGCGGCTGCGCCGGCCAGCCGCAGCTCGTCGGCCTGGTGCTCGCGGCGCAGGGTGTCGATCAGTTCGGACAGATCGCCGGCGAGGATTTCCGGCAGGCGGTACAGCGTCAGATTGATGCGGTGGTCGGTGATGCGGCCCTGCGGGAAGTTGTAGGTGCGGATGCGCTGGCTGCGGTCGCCGGAGCCGACCTGCAGGCGGCGCGATTCGGCCTGCGCTGCGGTCTGTTTGCCGCGCTCCTCGTCCAGCAGTCGCGCTTTCAGCAGCGACAGTGCACGGGCGCGGTTCTTGTGCTGGCTGCGCTCGTCCTGGCATTCAACCACGATGCCGCTGGGCAGGTGGGTGATGCGGATTGCCGAGTCGGTCTTGTTGACGTGCTGGCCACCGGCACCGGAGGCGCGGAAGGTGTCGACCTTCAGGTCCGCATCGCGCAGCTGGATGTCGTCGATCTCGTCCATTTCCGGCAGGATCGCCACGGTCGCGGCCGAAGTGTGGATGCGGCCCTGGGATTCGGTCTCCGGCACACGCTGCACGCGGTGGGTGCCGGACTCGAATTTCAGCTGTGCATAGGCGCCCTGGCCTTCGATGCGTGCGACGATTTCCTTGTAGCCGCCGTGTTCGCCCGGGTTGGTGCTGAGGATTTCGACCTGCCAGCGGCGGGTTTCGGCGTAGCGCGCGTACATGCGGAACAGGTCGCCGGCGAAGATCGCGGCTTCGTCGCCACCGGCACCGGCACGGATTTCCAGGAACAGGTTGGCATCGTCGCGTGGATCGCGCGGCAGCAGCAACAGGTTCAGTTCGGTGTCCAGTTCTTCCAGTCGGGCGCTCTGCTGGGCGATTTCCTCCTCGGCCAAGTCGCGCAGTTCCGGATCGGCACGCATCGCCTGCGCCGCGATCAGCGCGGCGTGGGCGGCGCCGTATTCGTGCAGGCCGGCGACCACGTCGTCGAGTTGCGCGTATTCGCGCGACAGCTCGCGGAAACGTTTCTGGTCGTTGCTGATGGAAGGTTCGGCCAGCAGGCGGCCGACCTCTTCATGGCGTTCAGCCAGTGCGTCGAGCTTGCGGCGGATGCTGGGCGTCATCGGAGTCCGGATTGGCGTCGGTGGAAGCGGCGCGGTCGCTGCTGTCGAACAGCCGCGCGGCGGCGTGCAGCAGTTCGCGGTCGCCCTGCTGTGCGGCCTGGCGCAGCGCGACACTGGGCGTGTGCAGCAATTTGTTGGTCAGGGTGTGGGCCAGGTATTCGAGCGCCTGCTGCGGGCTGCGGCCCTGCGCCAACAGCTCGCTGGCGCGTGCCAGCACCGCATCGCGGGTGGCTTCGCCGGATTGGCGCAGTTGCTTGAGCGTGTCCTGCTCGCCGGAGGCGCGCCACCACGACAGGTAGTGTTCCACCTGCAATTCGATGATGGCTTCGGCCTGGTTGGCGGCTTCGCGGCGCGAGCGGCGGTTTTCGTCGATGACCTGTTCCAGATCGTCGACGCTGTAGAGGAAGACGTCGTCCAGTTCCGAAATGGCCGGTTCGATATCACGCGGGACCGCCAGATCGAGCAGGAACATCGGGCGGTGACGGCGCTGGCGAAGCGCCTGCTTCACTGCTTCGCGGTGCAGGATCGGTTCGCGGCTGGCGGTGGCCGACAGCACGATGTCGGCTTCGGCCAGATGCCGTTCCAGATCGTCCAGCGGCAGCGCCACGCCGCCGAAACGCGAGGCCAGCGCCTGCGCGTGTTCCAGCGTGCGGTTGGCGACCAGCAGGCGCTTGACCTTGTGGTCGGCCAGATGGCGGGCGGCCAGTTCGATCGTGTCGCCGGCGCCGATCAGCAGCACCGTGGCCTGGTCCAGCGCGGAAAACACGCGCTGCGCCAGCCGCACCGCAGCGAACGCCACCGACACCGGATGCGCGCCGATGCGGGTATCGGTACGGGCGCGCTTGGCAACCGCAAAGGTCTGCTGGAACAGGCGGTCCAGCGGGGTTTTCAGCGCGCCACTGGCGCGTGCGGCCTGCCAGGCCTCCTTGACCTGTCCCAGAATCTGCGGTTCGCCCAGCACCATCGAATCCAGCCCGGTGGCGACACGGAACAGGTGCCGCACGGCTTCACCGTCGCGGTGGCGATAGAGGTAGGTGTCGAGCTGGTCCGGGCGCAGTTGGCCGAATTGCGCCAGCCAGTGTTCGGGCAGGTGCTCGGCACCGGCTTCCACCCGGCAATAGATCTCGGTGCGGTTGCAGGTGGACAGCACCGCCGCTTCCACCACGCCTTGCTGCGTGGTGAGGTCGCCCAGCACGTCGCTGAGTGCGCTCGGCGTGATCGCGAGCTTTTCACGCAGCGATACCGGAGCGGTCTGGTGGTTCAGGCCAAGGGCGAGCAGGGTCATGGAATGCTTGGGTTAAACTTCCGTGCAGATATCTGTGGGAGGACCCGCAGAAGCGCAAGGCGCACACGAGCCCGGAATACGATGCGATTCTTCCCAGTTTACCTCTTGCTGGCCCTGTTCGCGCCCGGCATGGCGTTTTCCGCCGATTACGGCGACGCGCTGGCACCCTTGCTGGAAGGCGAGTTCGCGCTGCAGCAGGGCCAGCACACCAGCGCCGCGCAGGCCTATGTGCGTGCCGCCGAGCAAAGCCCGGACCCGGCAGTGGCTGAACGTGCTGTTCAGGTGGCGCTGGCTGCCCGCGATGTGGCGCAGGTGCGGCAGGCACTGGCGCGCTGGCAGATGCTGGCCAGTTCACAGCCGGCACAGGATGCGGCCTGGCTGCGACTGGCGCTGCTGGAAAGCGATGACGCCGCCGCCCGGACGGTGCTGGCGCGTCTGCTGCAACGTGAGGAAGGCTGGCGCCAGGTGGCCGCGGCACTGGCCGGCTCGCATGAGCCCGAGCGTGCCTCACGCCTGCTGGGTGAGCTGTTGCAGCAGGGGCAATTGCCGCAGCGTATGGAGGCTTGGTTGGCATTCGGTGGGGTTGCGCTGCGACTCAAGGACAGCTCGCTGTATGGCGAACTGGCACAGGCCGCCGCCGCCGGCTTCCCGGATGATCCGCGCGCGTTGGCGTGGCGGGCCGAGGATGCGATCAGTCGTGGTGACGACGAAGACGCACGCCGGGCGCTGCAAGCGGCATTGGCATTGCCGGATCTGGGTGCATCCGAGCGGCTGACGATTGCTGCGCAGTTCGATGCTCTGGGCGATCCGGCGGCGGCCGCAGCTGCGCTGGATATTGAGCTTGAGGACGACCGTGTTCTGGGCTCGCGTGCCGCCTATCTGGCACGGGCCGAAGACGAGGCCGGTCTGACGTCACTGTATGAGCGGGCGGTGGCCCAGACTGCCCCCGAGTCCGCTTCGCCGGCGCGCCTGTACCTGCTCGGGCAACTGGCGGAAATGCGCGAGGACGGCCCAGCGGCATTGGCCTGGTATCGCAGCATCCGTGGTGGTTTGCAGCGCGATCAGGCGCAATTGCGCATCGCGGCGCTGCTGGACAAATCGGGTGAACATGCCGCCGCCCAGGCGCTGCTGCGCCAGGTGCAGGCCGGTGACAGCGAATGGGGCGAAATCATCCGCGATGCCTATCTGCTGGAGGCCGAGCTGGCGCGCAATGCCGGCGATGGCGTTTCCGAACTGAACGCCTTGAACCGCGGCCTGGGGATCTTCGAGGATGATCTGATGCTGCGTTATTCGCGCGCGCTGGCGTTCGAGCGCATGGATCGGGTCGAAGAAGCGGTCGCCGACCTTCGCCAGCTGCTGGCCGAAGCGCCGGACGATGCGGATTTCCTCAATGCGCTGGGTTACACCCTGGTCGACCGCACCGAGGCGATCGATGAAGGTCTGGAGCTGATCGAACAGGCCATCGCGCGCAAACCCGATTCGGCGCCAATCCTGGACAGCCTGGGCTGGGCCTTGCACCGCCATGGTCGCAATGTCGAGGCCCTGCCGCATCTGAAACGCGCTTTCGAACTTCAACGCGATGCTGAGATCGCGGCGCATTTGGCCACCGTGCTGTGGCTGCTGGGGCAAGCCGATGAAGCGCGTTCGATTCTGCGCCTGGGGCAGGAGATTGACGCCGACAACCGCGCGCTGCGTCGTGCGCTGGAGGCGGTCGCTCCATGATCGCGATGGTGCGGGTCATGGCGGTGGCCGTATTGCTGGCCGGGCTGGTTGCGTGCAGCGCGCCGGTACGGCCTTCGCTGGCACCGGATCAGGAGGCGGCCATGGCGCAGCAGCAGCGCCGCGAGGCTGCCTTGGCGCAACAGGATCGCTGGCGGCTGTCGGGCCGGATCGCGGTCTCCAGTGACGGCGATGGCGGCAGCGGCCGGCTCGAATGGGTGCAGGACGGGGAGGCCTTCGAGATTTCGTTGCGCGCCCCGGTCACGCGGCGCAGCTGGCGGCTGGTCGGCACGCCGGGTTTCGCCCGGATCGAAGGCTTGGATGTCGGTCCACAAACGGCGGCCAGTGCCGAAATCCTGCTGGCCGAATACGTCGGCTGGACGATTCCGCTGGATGACCTGCGCGCCTGGGCCCGCGGCGCCCGCGCGCAGGGGCCGGCGCAGGTCGATTTCGATGTGGCGCAGCGACCGGTGCAGATCCGCCAGCACGGCTGGACCATCGATTACCGCGCCTGGGGAGATGAAGGCGATCCGGTGCTGCCGCTGCGCGTGTTTGCCGAGCGTGGCGAACAGCGGGTGCGGTTGCAAGTGGACCAGTGGCAGCTGATGGCGCAGCCGTGAACATGCCGGCGCAGTGCGGGTTTCGGCCGGAACCAGCGGTCACGCTGCGGGCAGAGCGGCGGGGTTCGGCGTGAATCACGCAACGGAAGGCGGCTGGAGCCATTGGCCGGCACCGGCCAAGCTCAATCTGTTCCTGCATATTACCGGCCGCCGCGCCGACGGCTATCACTGTCTGCAAACCGTGTTCCAGTTGCTGGACTGGGGCGATCAGGTGGCGCTGAGGATCCGTGCCGACGGCCGGATCCGGCGCGAACAGGGCGCAGCCGGAGTGCCTGAAGAACAGGATCTGGCGGTGCGCGCGGCGCGGGCGCTGCAACAGGCCAGCGGTTGCGCGCTGGGTGCGGATATCGCGATTGAAAAGCACATTCCGCAAGGCGGCGGGTTCGGTGGCGGCAGTTCGGATGCGGCGACGGTGCTGGTGGCGCTGAATCATCTGTGGCGGCTGGAACTTCCGCTGGAAGCCCTGGCCCGGATCGGGCTGGCGCTGGGTGCCGATGTGCCAGTGTTCGTGCACGGCCGCAGCGCGTTTGCCGAAGGCATCGGTGAGCGGCTGACGCCGCTGCAGCTGACGCCGCGCACCTATCTGCTGGTGGATGTCGGTGTGACCGTGCCCACGGCTGAACTTTTCGCGTCGCCTGATTTGACCCGCGATGCACCGTCCGCGACAATATCCGACTTCGTTTCAGGTTCCGTGCGCGGCAATGTGTTCGAGCCGGTGCTGCGCTGCCGCAGCCCGCAGATCGCTTCCGCGCTTGATCGGCTGGCAGCGTTTGGTGCGCCGCAGGTCACTGGAACCGGTGGTGGCCTGTTCCTGGCCTGTGCCGATGCGTCTGCCGCCCGCCGCGTGCAGGCCCAGCTTGATCCGCGCTGGCGGAGCTGGATCGCGCAGGGTGTGGACGTGTCGCCACTGCATGTACGGCTGGCGCAATATGCGCTGCCGCGATAATCACGCAATGGCGGGCATGCCCGACGTTGCACAGGCAGTCCGGATTTCCGGGCTGCCGGACCAAAGATCACTGGGGCGTCGCCAAGCGGTAAGGCACCGGGTTTTGATCCCGGCATTCGCAGGTTCGAATCCTGCCGCCCCAGCCAGACCATGAAGCCATCCGTCGCGTGCGGGTGGTGGCACGGGCCGGCAACCGCCGACTCCGGCTCAAGTTCGATCCAAACGGCGCCGGCGGGTGCCAGTCAGGTGCGCTGTGGACGTGGATACCAACGGTTTGCTGATCTTCTCGGGCAACGCCAACCGGGCGCTGGCACGCGAGGTATGCCGTGACCTGGGCGTACGCCTGGGCAAGGCGATGGTTGGCACCTTCTCCGATGGCGAAGTCCAGGTGGAGATCGAGGAAAACGTCCGTCGGCAGGAAGTGTTCGTGATCCAGCCCACCTGCGCGCCCAGCGCGGAAAACCTGATGGAGCTGCTGGTGCTGATCGATGCGCTCAAGCGCGCCAGCGCCGCCAGCGTCACCGCCGTGGTGCCGTATTTCGGCTACGCACGGCAGGACCGCCGGCCGCGTTCGGCGCGGGTGCCGATCACCGCCAAGGTGGTGGCGAAGATGTTTTCTTCGGTGCACACCGACCGGGTGCTGACGGTGGACCTGCACGCCGACCAGATCCAGGGATTCTTCGATTTCCCGGTCGACAACGTCTATGCCTCGCCGCTGATGCTGGCCGACATCTGGCGCACCCACGGCACCCACAACCTGATCGTGGTGTCGCCCGACGTGGGCGGCGTGGTGCGCGCCCGGGCGATGGCCAAACGGCTGGACGACGCCGACCTTGCGATCATCGACAAGCGCCGCCCGAAGGCCAATGTGGCCACGGTGATGAACATCATCGGCGACGTCGAAGGCAAGACCTGCGTGCTGGTGGACGACATCGTCGATACGGCCGGCACCCTGTGCGCGGCGGCGGCGGCGCTGAAGGCCAATGGCGCCCGCAAGGTGGTGGCCTACTGCACCCACCCGGTGCTGTCCGGCCCGGCCATCACCAACCTGGAGGCATCGGAACTGGACGAACTGGTGGTCACCGACACCATCCCGCTGGGTGAGGCTGCGCGCGCCTGCTCGCGCGTGCGTCAGCTCAGCGTGGCCGAGCTGCTGGCGGAAACCATCCGCCGCATCGCATTCGGCGAATCGGTCAGCTCGCTTTACGTGGATTGATTTTTCGGGAACAGGGAGTCGGGAACAGAAAATGGCTGGGGCGCGCAGCACGCTGCCTCCATTCCCGAATCCTCACTCCCACCCATCCGACTCGTCTGGTCGCGGACGAGTCACTTTCCCGCCGCGAGGCGGAACCATTGCAACAACAGGAAACGACAACAATGTCTCAAGTCATCAAGGTTGAACACCGCGAAGATGCAGGAAGGGGTGCGAGCCGCCGCCTGCGCCGCGCGGACAAGGTGCCGGCCATCGTGTATGGCGGCGAACTGGGCCCGGTTGCGGTGCAGCTGGAGCACAACGATGTCTGGCTGGCGCAGCAGAACGAGTGGTTCTATTCCTCGATCCTGGATCTGAGCCTCAATGGTGATGTGCAGAAGGTGTTGCTGCGCGATATGCAGCGTCATCCGGTCAAGGCCCGCATCCTGCATCTGGACTTCCAGCGCGTCATGGCCGACGAGGCCATCCGCGTGCAGGTGCCGCTGCACTACATGAACCAGGAAAACTCGCCGGCCGGCAAGTCCAGCGGCGTGGTGATCATGCACGAGCTGACCGAAGTCGAAGTGTCCTGCCTGCCGGGCAACCTGCCGGAGAACATCGAGGTCGACCTGTCGGAGCTGAAGGAAGGCGATGTCATCCACCTGTCCGCGATCACCCTGCCCGAGGGTGTGGAGATTCCGTCCCTGAAACTGGGTCCGGATCACGACGTGGCCATCGTGGTGGCGCGCAAGCTCAAGGGTCAGGCTGAATCCGACGACGAAATCGAGTCGGAAGGCGGGGACGGCGAAGCGGACGCCGAGCAGAAGTGATCGCGCGGCCCCGGGCATGAACCCATGCCCGGGGCCAACGCGGGCAACGCATGGCTGCATTCCGTCTCATTGTCGGGTTGGGCAATCCCGGCGCCGAATACGCCCAGACCCGGCACAACGCCGGCTTCTGGTTCGCCGATGCGCTGGCACAGGCTGCGCAGGCGCGTTTCGGTATCGAAAGCCGTCTGCACGGCGAAGCGGCGAAGCTGGATATCGGGGGTGCGTCGGTCTGGTTGCTGAAGCCAGCCACGTTCATGAACCGCAGTGGCCAGTCGGTGGCCGCAGCGCTGCGCTACTTCAAGATCGAGCCTGAGCAGATGCTGGTCGCGCACGATGAACTGGACCTGCCGCCGGGCACCGCGCGGCTCAAGTTCGACGGCGGCCATGGTGGACAGAACGGCCTGCGCGACATCGTTGCGCACTTGGGGCATGGGCGCTTCCACCGCTTGCGGCTTGGCATCGGTCACCCAGGCAACAGGGACAAGGTGACGCCCTGGGTGCTGGGACGGCCCGGCCGCGATGACGAGGCATCGATCCTGCGCGCCATCGACGATGCACTGGCGGTTCTGCCACTGCTGATGGCCGGTGACACCAACGAGGCGATGAAGCGGCTGCATACAAACAGGGATTAGCGATTGGGGATTCGGGATTTGGCAAGGCGCGCTTTTCCGAATCCCGAATCCCGAATCACCAATCCCGGATCCAAGTACATGGGCATCCAATGCGGCATCGTGGGGCTTCCGAACGTCGGCAAGTCCACGCTTTTCAATGCGCTTACCCGCGCCGGCATCGCGGCGGCGAACTTCCCTTTCTGCACGATCGATCCGAACGTCGGTGTGGTGCCGGTGCCGGACCCGCGTCTTGATGAGCTGGCCAAGATCGTCAAGCCGCAGAAGACGATCCCGACCGCGGTCGAGTTCGTCGACATCGCCGGCCTGGTGGCCGGTGCCAGCAAGGGCGAAGGCCTGGGCAACAAGTTCCTGGCCAACATCCGCGAAACCGACGCTATCGCGCATGTCGTGCGCTGCTTCGAACACGGTGACATCGTGCACGTGGCCGGCAAGGTCGACCCGATCGCCGACATCGAAACGATCGACACCGAGCTGGCGCTGGCCGATCTTGAATCAGTCGAGAAGGCGCTGAACCGCTACGAGCGCGCCTCCAAGGCCGGCGACAAGGACGCCATCGTGCGGCGCGATTTGCTGATCCGGGTGCGCGCGCATCTGGACGAAGGCCAGCCGGTGCGCTCAATGGGCCTGTCCAGCGATGAGGCCGGCCTGTTGCGTGAGCTGTTCCTGCTCACCGCCAAGCCGGTGATGTACATCGCCAATGTGCGCGAGGATGGCTTCCAGGACAATCCGCACCTGGATGCAGTGCGCGCGCGGGCTGAGCGTGAAGGCGCGCAGGTGGTTCCGGTGTGCGCCGCGATCGAAGAAGAGCTGTCGCAGCTGGACGAGGAGGACCGCGACGTGTTCCTGGCCGACATGGGGCTGGAGGAGCCAGGCCTGGACCGCGTCATCCGCGCCGCCTATGCCTTGCTGGGACTTCAGACCTACTACACCGCCGGGGTCAAGGAAGTGCGCGCCTGGACGGTCAGGCGTGGCGCCACCGCGCCGCAGGCCGCAGCGGTGATCCATACTGACTTCGAAAAGGGGTTCATCCGGGCCGAGACCATCGCCTACGAGGACTTCATCCGCTACAAGGGCGAGGCCGGTGCCAAGGAAGCCGGGCGGCTGCGGCTGGAAGGCAAGGATTACATCGTCAAGGATGGCGATGTGCTGCACTTCCGCTTCAATGTCTGAAGCCTGATGGCAGGAAAAGCGGAATCCAGCGGCGCAATGCATTGACATCCGCGCCAAGCCGATAGAAAATAAGCGGCTCGTTCGGAGGGATACCCAAGCGGCCAACGGGGGCAGACTGTAAATCTGCTGGCTTACGCCTTCGGTGGTTCGAATCCACCTCCCTCCACCAATCGCCCAGGCCCTGTGCCTGTCCGGTTGGAGCAAGATTTCAAGGCGCCACGTGGCTTGCGCATGTGGTGTGAAGGTTCCGCAGGTGCGGGAGTAGTTCAATGGTAGAACCTCAGCCTTCCAAGCTGATGGTGCGGGTTCGATTCCCGTCTCCCGCTCCAATTGGACTTGTTCCCGCATCCGGCCACAGCACAGCTGTGGCGCAGATTGCGGAGGTGGCTCAGGCCACGGCAGGCAAGCGGTCGACGTGAGTTGGCCGGGTTTCAAATCTGCTCATGTAGCTCAGTCGGTAGAGCACTTCCTTGGTAAGGAAGAGGTCGCTGGTTCGATTCCAGTCATGAGCACCATTCCGGCCATGCCAGCCAGCGGTTGGTGTGGCTTTTTGTCCAACCAGAACGCATCGGAATCAAGCAATCATGGCCAAGGGTAAGTTCGAGCGCACCAAGCCGCACGTGAACGTGGGCACGATCGGTCACGTGGACCACGGCAAGACGACGCTGACGGCAGCACTGACGAAGGTGGGAGCCGAGCGTTTCGGCGGCGAATTCCGCGACTACAGCGCGATCGACAAGGCGCCGGAAGAAAAGGCGCGCGGCATCACGATCTCCACCTCGCACGTGGAATACGAATCCCCGACCCGTCACTACGCCCACGTGGACTGCCCGGGTCACGCCGACTACGTCAAGAACATGATCACCGGTGCCGCCCAGATGGACGGCGCGATCCTGGTGTGCTCGGCCGCTGACGGCCCGATGCCGCAGACCCGCGAGCACATCCTGCTGTCGCGTCAGGTCGGCGTGCCGTACATCGTCGTGTTCCTGAACAAGGCCGACATGGTGGACGATGCCGAGCTGCTGGAACTGGTCGAAATGGAAGTGCGCGAGCTGCTCTCCAAGTACGACTTCCCGGGCGATGACACCCCGATCGTTGCCGGTTCCGCGCTGAAGGCGCTGGAAGGCGACCAGTCGGAGATCGGCGTGCCGGCCATCCTGAAGCTGGTGGACGCGCTGGACACCTGGATTCCGGAGCCGCAGCGTGACGTGGACAAGACCTTCCTGATGCCGGTGGAAGACGTGTTCTCGATCTCCGGCCGCGGCACCGTGGTGACCGGTCGTATCGAGCGCGGCGTGATCAAGGTG
>Ga0265293_10002073_pt1 | contig 41681 bp, 36 predicted proteins | sample Munlanlewell138R_FD_192505 | JGI IMG/M metagenome (GOLD analysis project Ga0265293, IMG submission 192505) | Leachate microbial communities from a municipal landfill in Southern Ontario, Canada - Leachate well 138R | ecosystem: Engineered > Solid waste > Landfill > Unclassified | place: Canada...
ATCGGCATTTCGTTGTAACTGCGCGTTGACGTCGAATAGCTCGGACGCTCTCAACTCAGCCTGGGCGAGCCGGTGTTGCAGATCCTGAATCTGATCATTCAACCCCTGGTTAACTATACGGAACTGGTCGCGCTCCTGCTGGCGGTCTTCGGCAGTTCGCTGCTGATAATGTTCGAAATGATCGCGGATATCCCGGTTTTCCTGCTTGAGTTCGCCAACGCTTTCTTTCAATTCAGTGGTCCGTGCAAGAGCTTCATCCCGCTGGGACTCGGCTTTGGCCAGGCCGACACGGGCGTCTTCCAGGGACTTGTCTTGCTGGCTTTTTTTCTCAATAACACGTGATAGTTGGTTGTTCAGATCCTGTTGGCGAGCGGTAAGCTGCGCGATAGTGTTGCGGGCCTCGGTCAGTTCTTTTCGGAGTTCATCATTCGAAGCCTTGAATTCGTCGCGAGCTTGTTCGATCCGATGGTCGCCCATCTGCTGCACCCGCTCATACAGGGACTTTACCACTTCGACAAGGTCGTTTGGCAGTCCACTGACATCGGCCGCCTCCCCATTGTCTGACCGCCAACGCTTGAGCAATGGCGCGATGGTGCTTTTGCTGCCGGTACCGAGCTGTTCTCGCACCCGATCCACCGTGGGTTCTTGGCGCTGGTTTTTAATGACTTCGGCGGCTTTGGCAACATCGTGGTAAGTGACTCCAGCGCGGGCCATGGCGATTCCTCTCAGATTATTTAGTAACGTAATACATATCACGTAATATAACATTATATTTATGTTCTCCAAGCTTTCTTGAATTCCTATTATTAACCACCGATAATGACCATTATCACAGGTTAGAACCGTTACTTGAAACTTTTCCAGTTGTAACACCGGTACATAGCCGCCTTTTGAGCGACATCGAAGGAAATCCTATTCATGAACAACAAACCGCCAATACAGGCTAGCAACTTGTCGTTACGTAATAAGGATGCGACTCTGGTTGAACGCCAGGAGTCCGAATCATTGCGGCACTACCTCCAGGCAGCGACGTCCGACAACACACGTAAAGCCTACCGTTCGGCCATTCGGCAATTTGAGAAATGGGGTGGTCGCCTGCCCTCGGACCGGGATACTGTCGTGCACTATCTGCTGGCCAGAGCCAAATCACTCAATCCCCGAACCCTGGATCTGCACCTGACCGCCATTAGCCAATGGCACCATTACCAAGGGCTCATCGATCCGGTAAGTGATCCACTGGTCCGCAAAACCATGGAAGGCGTTCGTCGTACCCAAGGCCAACCCAAACGCAAAGCCAAGGCATTACGTTTGGAGCACATTGCCCAGATGGTGACTCACTTGCGGCAACTGCCTGACACCAAAAAGAAGCAGCGGGATATCGCGCTGGTGTTGACCGGCTTTTTTGGCGCCTTTCGTCGTAGCGAATTGGTGGCCATTCAAATCGGTGATCTCGTGTGGGAGCCTGAAGGGCTTCTCATTAAGTTGCCACGATCCAAGACCGATCAGCAAGCAACAGGTTTGGTACGGGCCTTGCCCTTCGGGGCACCAGGCTGCTGTCCTGCTACGGCCATGAGGAACTGGATAGAATCGGTTGAAATCAATGAAGGTCCGATTTTTCGCCCCATTAACCGCTGGGATAAGGTTCAACCCAAAGCGTTGAATTCCGGTGCCATTAATGAATTACTCAAGACGCTGGGTAATGCCTGTCAGTTCGATTTCGTATCGGACTTGAGCAGCCATAGCTTCCGGCGTGGTCTTTCCACATCGGCTGCAAGAGAGCGAGTCGATTTTGAACTGATTAAAAAGCAAGGAGGCTGGAAAAGCGATGCGACGGTTTGGGAATACATTGAGGAAGGACAGCAGTTCAACAACAATGCCGCGCTGGTTCTGATGGAAAAATTGGAGGCACTTGTTGGTAATGTCTGAAGAATATGGAGCGGCGAGCAAGGGAAAGGGCTGGAGAATATAACGTGGGGCAGAGTGCCCGGCTGACACCGAGCACTCTGCCCACAGATAAAGCCCTATTTCTCGAAGGTGGTTCGCATATAACCAAGTACGGCTTTCAGGTCGGCGTCGGTCAGACTGACATTGCCGCCCCGCGGTGGCATGGCCATGGGCGAGCCTGGACTCTGAAATCCATTGATCATGTTGCTCAGCAACTCTGCATCATTTTTGCTCAATGGGCCTTTCGACTTGGTGAAGTCCGGAGTGCCAGGAAAGGCACCCTTGCCGTCGCCGCCATGGCATGCGATACAGGTGCTAACCTATTTGTGCATTTGGTGCTTTATTGGTTTATACCACAGAGCTCCGGCAGGGGCAGACAAGTCTGCCCCATTTAGTTTGGCAATATTATGCTTTCAGCGAGCGGGTGCGCCATAGGTAATACACGACGGGTAATACCAACAACGTTAAAATCACAGCACTCACCATTCCGCCCACCATAGGCGCCGCAATCCGGCTAACAACTTCCGCACCTGTTCCGGAACTGAACATAATGGGCAACAATCCAGCGATAGTGGAGACCGTAGTCATCATTACGGGTCTTACACGAAGTCCCGCGCCCTGTGTCACGGCTTCGAGCAAATCTTCTTTTAATGGTTGCACTCCACGCTCACGACAGGTATCTATCAATTGGTGATATGCTTGGTTAAGATAAGTTAACATGATGATACCTATTTCCACCGTAACCCCCGCCAGTGCAATAAAACCAACCGCAACCGCGACAGAAAAATTATAGCCAAGCAGGTACATCAGCCAGATTGAACCAATTACCGCCAGTGGTAGTGTTCCCAGAATAATGGCTATTTCAGTGAAGTTACGAAAATTCATGTATAACAGAATGATAATGATGGCAAGCGTCAAAGGAACCACATAGGTCAGTTTCTCTTTGGCGCGCAGCATGTATTCGTACTGACCGGACCAGGCCACCGAGTAACCGGCCGGTAAATCCAACTGCTGCTCGACCGTTGCCATGGCCGCTTGTACATAGCTGCCCACGTCCACCCCATCGATATCTACAAAGGTCCAGCCATTCAGCCTGGCGTTCTCGCTCTTGATCGCTGGCGGGCCGTCCTCCACATAGACATTGGCCACATCGGCGAGCGCAATGCGTTGGCCGCTGGGCGTAACGATGGGCAGCAGCGCCAGCTGTTCTGGCGAGTCTCGATAGTCCTGCGGGTAGCGCAGATTGATCGGATAACGCTCCAGCCCCTCAATGGTCTGCGCCACATTCATTCCCCCAATGGCCGTGGCTATTACCTGCTGCACATCAGCAATATTGAGGCCATAGCGCGCCGCCTGTGCACGCTGAATATCCACCTTGATGTAACGCCCACCGGCCACCCTTTCGGAATACACCGAGGCTGTGCCGGGTACATCCTTGAGGATCTGCTCTAGTCGCTGCCCAATCTTCTGAATTTCTCGCAGATCCTCGCCCGCCACCTTGATGCCTACCGGCGTCTTGATACCGGTGGCCAGCATGTCGATGCGAGTCTTGATCGGCATCACCCAAGCGTTGGTTAGACCGGGGAATTTCACTAGCGCATCCAGCTCCTTCTTGAGCTTCTCCGTGGTCATGCCCTCGCGCCATTCCTCTTTGGGCTTGAGCTGAATAAAGGTCTCGATCATGGTCAGCGGAGCGGGATCCGTGGCTGTCTCGGCACGGCCGATTTTGCCAAACACGGTTTTTACCTCAGGCACTGTCGCGATCAGCTTGTCGGTCTGCTGCAACAATTCCCTGGCTTTGCCTATCGAGATCCCCGGATAAGTGGTCGGCATATACATCAGATCACCTTCATCCAGATCGGGGATGAATTCACTACCAATCTTGTTAACCGGCCAGATCCCAACGAGGAAAATCACAACCGCAATGGCAAGTGTAATTTTCGGAAAACGCAATACGGTTTTCAGCAGGGGCATGTACCCGGCAATCAGTAATCGATTAACGGGATTCTTGTTTTCCGCTACCACCTTGCCTCTGATGAAATATCCCATCAAAACCGGCACCACTGTGATAGCAAGCGCCGCACTGGCTGCCATGGCATAGGTTTTGGTAAAGGCCAACGGGCTGAACATCCGGCCCTCCTGGGCTTCCAGGGTGAATACTGGTACAAAGCTCACAGTGATAATAAGCAAACTGAAAAACAGCGCCGGACCGACTTCACTGGCTGACGCCGCCACGATTTTCCAACGGTTCTCTGGCGTCAAGGGCGTACGTTCCATATGCTTATGCATGTTTTCGATCATGACAATTGCGCCATCAATCATGGCGCCTATCGCAATCGCTATACCGCCTAATGACATGATATTGGCATTGAGACCTTGCCAATACATCACGGTAAAAGCCGTGAGTATACCTAGCGGCAGACTGAAGACCGCCACCAGTGAGGACCTGACATGAAATAGGAAAATGACACAGATCAACGCCACAATGGCGAGTTCTTCGGCCAGACTTTTCCACAAACTGTCAATGGCGCGAGATATCAGCCCTGAACGATCATAAACGGTTACGATCTCCACGCCATCGGGCAAACCCGCCTTGAGTTTTTCCAGCTTGGCCTTGACCCCATCAATGGTTTTCTGGGCGTTCTCACCGAAACGCATCACCACAATACCGCCCACCACTTCACCTTCGCCGTTCAACTCGGCGATGCCACGGCGCATTTGCGGCCCCAACTCGATATCCGCCACATCCTTGAGCAACAGCGGCGTACCGTTAACATCCAACCCTAACGGAATGTTGGCCAGATCATCGATACCCTGGATGTAGCCGCTGGCGCGCACCATGTACTCGGCTTCGGCCATTTCCACCACCGAGGCGCCCACTTCCTGGTTGCCGCGCTGGATAGCCATCTGGATAAGAGACAGGGGAATACCGAAGGCGCGCAGTTTCTCCGGGTTTACCTTCACTTGATACTGCTTGACCATGCCACCGAGCGCCGAGACTTCGGAAACACCCGGCACGGTTTGCAGCTCGTATTTCAGGAACCAGTCCTGCAGGCTGCGCAGCTGACTGATGTCATGCTGACCGCTGCGATCCACCAAGGCATAGAGGTAGACCCAGCCGACACCGGTGGCGTCCGGTCCCAGTTGCGGCCGGGCGCTGGGCGGTAATGTGGGCGCGACCTGAGACAGGTACTCCAGCACCCGGGAACGTGCCCAGTAGGCATCGGTATCCTCGTCGAAAATGACATACACAAAGGAATCGCCAAAAAAGGAATAACCGCGCACGGTAACCGCACCGGGTACCGACAACATGGCAGTAGTCAGTGGATACGTGACCTGGTCCTCCACCACCTGCGGTGCCTGCCCAGGAAAACTGGTCTTAATAATGACCTGTACATCGGACAGATCGGGAATGGCGTCCACCGGGGTGTTTTTCAGCGAATAGAGACCCATCCCCACCAGCATCAAAGTAGCCAGCAGCACGAAGAAACGGTTACCGATGGACCAACGGATTATCGATTCAATCATGATTTTGCTCCTTTTGATCGTGACCGCCGTGGTTCATGCCCTGGTGTTCGCTGTGCTCCGGCATCGACATATCACCGTGATCCATACCCTCGTGCTGACCGTGATCCATTCCTGCAGGCATGGCATCATTGCCTTGCTCATTGGGAATATGCACTTGGGTAATCTGGTATCCACCACTGTTGTTATTGGTGATCTGCACATGCAGGCGCATTCCCTGTTTGAGCGCATCCATGTCCACAGCCTCAGCGACGGTGAAATCCATGGTCATGGTGGGCCATTGCCAGTCCGGGATGGCCTCGTGCTCCAGGGTCACCATGCGGTGATCCGGCATCAGGCTGTCGATACGTGCGGCCACCCAGACTGAGCGGGAATCAGCGTCTGCCTTTACATCCATTGATTCGCCTTGCTGATCGCGCTTGGCCATGCGCTTGAAGTCCGACGTCTTGCTGGATTCCGAGTCGATCAGGAACTGAGCAGAGGTCACAATGCGTTCCCCTTCTTTGAGTCCCGACTGAATTTCCACCTGCCGTTCGCCCACACGCCCGACCTCAACGGCCACCGATTTGAATTTGCCATCACCCAGCGCCAACACCACGCGCGCCTGGCTGCCGGTACGGATCAGCGCTTCTCGCGGGATTAACAGTGCTTCAGCCCCCGCCTGGGTCTCAATGACCATCTGCGCGAACATGCCCGGCTTGAGGAAGTCGTCCGGGTTGTCGAAATGCACCCGGATTTGCGCGGTACGTGTCTTGGCATTCAAAGACGGATAGACATAGTCCACCTGGCCCAACCAATCCCGACCGGGCAGGTAATCGAGCCGCATCCGCACCTGGTCGCCGGTCTTGACCAGGCTTGCCTGTCGTTCGAACACCTCACCGATCACCCAGATATGCTCCAGTTGGCCGATGCTCATCAGACTCAAGCCAGGCTTGACGAACATGCCCTCACGCACCGCGAGATTGTCCAGTACCCCGGACTGCGGCGCGGCAACGGTGATGGTCTGGCTGACCTTGCGGGTTTTACGCAGCCGGTCGATATCTGCCCGCGGCACCTGCAATGCCAATAACCGTTCCACGGCAGCGCCGATCAACACCGGATTGTCGCGTTTCAACGCCAACAACAATTCCTCCTGGGCGTTGACCAGGGTGGGTGAATAGAGGGCGTACAGGGGGTCGCCCTGTCTGACCGGATCCCCGGCGGCCTTGACATGGAGCTTCTCGATCCAGCCTTCCACGCGCGGGCTGATATGCACCAGCCGGTTCTCATCGTATTGCACGTAACCCACTGTACTGATGGTTAGATCCAAACGCCCCCGAGTGACAGGAGCTGTACGTACGCCCAGATTGTTAACCACATCCGGAGAGATGGTGACTGTGCCAATCTCCTGATCGCCGCCCGCGTCTTCATACACTGGTATCAGATCCATCCCCATAGGGGATTTACCCGGATTATCGCGCTTATAATTGGGGTCCATCGGCGCGACCCAGTAGAGTGGTTTTTTCTCGGCAGCAACGTCATCACTGCCTGTGGTCTCTTTCATACGCCATAGGGCCGAGTAGTGCGCAAGGGTCGCTGTCGCAATCAACAAGGCAACTGTAATGAAAAAAGATTTATTCAATTGAATCTTCATGGGGTTAATCCTTCAGCGTGTTCTCTGCTGGTGGCGGGAAACGGTTCTGAACCATTTTTGGACAAGAGGTAATTCAACTCGGCAATCATCTTCATCCGATCAATCCTGATCGTTAAAAAGTCGATCTTGGCATTTAACTCAGCAATGCGAGCGCGCACCGCTTCGGCAAAGTCGCCGTCGTCGTTGTTGTAGGCGGCCAGGGCAGCTTCGGCCTGCTCTGACATTTGCGGCAATAACTGCTCGGCGTAGAGCGCGCGACGATCATTCAGACGCTGTAGCTGGACCAAGGCCGTATCCAGGTCCGCCATCAGCTTTCGCGCCATCAGTAACTTGTCAGTTTTCAAGGCCTCGGCCCGAGAAGTGGCCGCACTGACGTCTTTATCCTGTCGCTTGCCGGTGAAAAGCGGCAGGTCAAAGGTCACACCGACAGAGAACAAATCAGCGCGGTCGCGACCCATGGGATCATCGTCCCTATAGCCGTATTGGGCGGAAAGACCCCACTCAGGTTTATATTTCTGGCGCGCTAATTCGACCCCGGTCTCCATTGCATCAATACGCTGATCAAGTGCCAGCAAGAGTGGGTGCCGATTGACCTGTTCATAGAGCCAACGATCACTATCCGGCTGACCTCCCACCGACGTCGGCTCATCACCGTACTGACTGGGCACAAGCTGCGCTAACGGCAGACGGGCGCGACCGCCGACCCACTCGGATAAACGCTGTTGGGCTGACTCCGACTGTTGCCGCAGCACCGTCAAACGATCGTCCAACCGAGTAAGCTCCAATTGGGCCCGGATAATATCCTGCTGGCGGGCACGTCCCAGTGCCGACGAATAGCTCGCTTTGGTTGCATCTACCAAATGTTCAAACAGCGAGCGATCCCGCTCAATCAATCGAATGCTCTCCTGGGCCCTGAATGCTTCCAGCCACAGCTGCGAGACAGTAGCCGCTACCTTGGCCTGGCGATTCTGCCTGAGCAATGGCTCCTGTTCCGCCAACTCCTGTTTCTGACGGCTGGACAGCGCCAGACTATCGCCGCGAGGAAACATCTGACTAACACCTACAGTGAGCTGCGTCATAGGCTCCTGGTTGATATCGAAGCTATCGGTAGGAAAGTTAGCCGCCATCAGGCTGACCTTGGGGTCTGGCAGCGTCGATGCTGAAATTGATTCGCTGGTCAAAGCGTCTTCGCGATGCCGGCTACCGTTCAGCCAGGGATCCGTGGCAATGGCATGGGCGATGGCCTCATCCAGACTCAACGTATTAGCCGGGCTCTGCGCAAATACAGGAAGCCCCACCAGCAAAAACAATAAAAATACCCATTGAATGTTCATCGTTATATGTCCTATTGCTGATCGCGACTATTCACAGATGCAAACACGTCAGCCGAACCGTCTTTTTTAAGCAGCCATACCTTGTAAGGCGTAAACCTGTCACCCATCTCCATACCCGGGCTGCCTGCCGGCATGCCGGGCACACTAAGGCCGATGGCGTCATCAGGAGGGTTTTCCAGAAACTGCTGAACAAAGCGCGCAGGGATATGGCCTTCGAACACATAACCGTTACTCGTCACTGCTGTATGGCAGGACTGGAACTCAGGTGCTATGCCATAGTCATTTTTAATGCGATTCAAGTCCGACGGGTGGTGGGTTTTTGTGTCAAAACCAACATCTTCCATATGGTGAACCCATTGCTGGCAGCATTGACAGGTGCGGCTTTTATAAACATCCAACGTGGCAATCGTTGCGCTTTTAGTTGCGTGATTTTCGCTTTCTGAACAAGCGGTAAGAAATAACAGGAATACGATCAGCGCCGGAAAGCGCAGATAGGTATGTAACGGCTTCATGATGACTCCCAATCAAGAGTTGCAGTGAACGCGCTCGTAGCGATGGCGCGTTTTAAACATACGTTATGGGAGTTTTTATCTCCCGCTTATCGAGTCGTCAGACGCCTGAATTTCAGGCGTACCAACCCTACTTCAGCGGGAAATGGGGGGGCGAAACAGCGAGGAAGCTGCCTGGGAGAGGAAGGAAACCGAATACGCTGTATTGAGGGTTTGAGAAAACTGGACGGAAAACGGCGACAGTGTACTCACCACCGCAACGCTTGCAGAGATGCAATCCAGCTGAGAGCAGTGATCCTGGCTGCAACAATCAGCGGCATCAGCCGTAAGGGCATTATTGATCTGGATATTGTTTGCCTTGGTATGACTTCCATGATCCATTGCCCCCGTCATTACTGGAACATCAGGTTCGTGGCTCATCTTCTGGCAGGGCAATTTCGCAACAGCGAACGACTGGCTGGTAAAAGCCAGTAACGCGAAAATCGCCATGTAAAATCTGAATCTGCTACGCCACATAATCTGCAAATGGTTATATTAACCCTAAGAAAGTTACCTTATTCTCTCTGAAAGTTCAAACATAGCGCCCTTGATGATTGACATAGATCAATCAACGGATTGTTCCATTAAGCGCCAGAACTGCAAATATTGACTTGAGGCTCACCCCGCCAGGGTTGACCTGCGCTTCGAAGCACTTCATATGCAGTGTGCAGAAAAACCACAGCCACAACACTGGCGACTATTAATAAGTCCGGCCAATAAGAATTGAGCCAAATAACCAGAACCCCTGAAATAATCACGACGTACAACCGACCGAAAGAGGCTTCAACTGTCCAGCCCGCACAATACCTTCAGGCCTTCACAATGAGATAACCGCCCGCCCCCACCAGCAGGCCACCGGCGGCGACTCTGGCCTCCTGCCGAAATACAACGTCTTTCGATAGACAGGCAATCCGATTGGCCGCCAGTGCATAGGCAACCTTGACTCCACCAACGGCAACGACCGTCACCAGCATAATGAGTACAACATTGGACGTTGTCAGGGACGCGATATCGACAAAGGCGGGAAACAAGCTCGCGTAGAACAGGATAGCCTTGATATCGCCCAGGGTCAGCGCCAGTCCGGATAGAAAACTGGTCGCCACCGCCTTTGACCTGACCCGCATTCACAACCCTGGTATCAGCCCCGCGCCGGATCAACTGCCAACCCACCCAGACCAGATAACCGGCGGCCAGGTAGCGGACCACGGCAAAGAAGGCTCCCATGATTTCAGACAGCGCCACCAGCCCCATCATGGCCATGGCAATAAAAATCAGATCCCCCACCACAACCCCCACTGCGGTAGCGATGCCGTTACGCACATTCACCGTGGCCGAACGCACAACCACCAGCGCCACACTGGCACTGGGTATCGCGGCCAATGCGCTCATGACAAGCAAGAGCCCGAGGGTATCGTATGCAATCATTCCTTTTTCCCATTAATTGACAGCAAATCCCTTTCTACCCATGTTATTGGATCCTTGCGCAGATCCTATCGAATGGATCGACTCCCGGGTATCAATGACGCTGCTTGTAAAGATCAATGAACCGACTCATATCCTGCAACAGGTCAGAGATCGACAGGATGGTATCTTCACTATAGGCCGGGGTGTATTCTTCGAGAATCGATGACTGGTTGTCGTATAACGCAGTGATTTCAGCCAAGGCCTCATCGTCATAATCATCCGGAAAATGTTCGTAGAGATAAATGACATCGTGCAAGTCTCGGGCGGCGGTTCGCCCCGTGAGTGCACTGAGTTTTTGTTGGATCAGTTTCCCAATCCTGTAGGTGAGGATACCGTTGATCTCGACAAGGTCGTTGTCATTGGGCGTACCGCGCAATGAGGTTTCTAACTTTAGATTCATGCCATCCCCATATGTTATACGGTAGCGGCGAACCGTTTTTGTGTCCTTGGTGATATCAATTGTCGGGTTTCTCAAGTGGGCTTTGCCCTTGCCGAGCTGCGTAAAAATCTCCTTGATCGAACTGTCCAGATTCAGGGCTTTGGCACAATCGAAATCCAGATCCTCGCTAAAGCGATCGAGGTCATAACACAGCTTCAGGGCTGTCCCACCTTTCAGGATCATCGGCAACCCTTTCGTGCGAAAACCATGGCACAGCGCCGACATGACCTCTATGTGTTCGCGTTGCTGCTGGTCAGTCAAGCTCATTGTCACGCATCCAGGTATCGAGTAACTGCTTTTGTTTTTCGTCCGCCAACGGCCTCAGTTCATCAATCGCTTGCTTAATCTCGCTGGAAGCCATGTCGAACATAAACTGATCCAGCATAAAGAAACCAGGGTATTGTGATTTGCGGATGATGCTGGCGAACAAAATATCTTTCATCGCGCGCAGGGGTGTCGCACACAGGGTGGTGCCCACATCGACGTTGAATTTCCGCAAGAAAGCACTGCAGTCAAACAGTTCTGTATCCTGAAGGTCGGGTGCGCTGGCGTAATTCTTCCCGGCAACTTGAAATTTATTTCTGTGAAGCATGCCCATCTGATGCCAATCCGCCTGTTTTCCCTTGTGGGGAATGTTCAGAGCGCTGAGCCCGGTAATATACGGTTTCTCCACTCCCTGCATGAAAGCCTTTACTTTGCCCTGGAACCATAAGGGCCACAAGGCAATGGCTTTGTCGAGTTGCTCACGGGAAAAACGGCTGAGTAGTCGACGTATACGCTGCTCCTGCAGTACGGTTAAACGCCCCTCTTCCTTGTAGAGAAACTCCAGCGCCCGCAAAACCGTCAACAAGTCGCCACTGACCGAAACGAGTTTTTTACCCTCCACCTTGCGAAAAAAGAGTGTGAGATTATCGAGTTGGATGGGGCCGATGCGCTTATTGGTTTCGTAACTGATGTTATCGGGCAAGCTGTCGGTTAAACCGAGCTTGTAGGCAGCCAACTCGCCCGACGGAGCCACCTTGGCTTGGTATTGCTGTTTGATTGAGCGAACAATGCGCTCTTCTTCGGGTGGAAGCTTGCCGAAGAAGGTGCTGGTATAGGGGCGGTAATAAATACCATTGCGAAGCTTCTGGAGCCCCGCTGTTTTGTACAGGCGAGAGGCGGCCTTATCGACCTGCTGACTGTCAGGCGACAATTTGTGGAGTGCTCGGCTGGTGATAACGCCACCCTCCGGCACACTCTGCAACTGCTGCTTTACTTGCCCTGCCAAGCTCATCGGTGCCAACTACCTCAATGGTGATAATACATCATGTGATTTTATCACAATATTGGTCATTCTAGCACATGCCGCCGACGGGGAAGCAGGCTGGTCGCCGATGCCACCTAGAACAAGCCACCGCACTTCAAGGCCTGGCTACACTTCGTTTGCCAACGGCAACCAACCGACCACGCCTTGGCGCGGGATCATGACAGGATCTCCCAGCGACAAGCAATCAATCCGCTACCTGGCGATTCCCATTCTTGGTCGCAACCCGATCCACAGTAGGGTCGACTATCCACCTGAATTCATTTTCCGGTGAACCGTCATGAGAACAATATCCTTATGGCAATGCGCTATCGCGTGTGCATTGTGGTTATGGATTGGACCAACCTGTGCCGAAGTTTGGGTAGTCACCGACCAGGACCATTCTGTTGAGGGCACGCCGGATCGGCTGATTGAACTGGATGCCCCGGTGCGTATTGAGGCGGCCTTTTCCGCCGGCTTACCCACCAACCCGGAGAATGCAGCAGCGACAGTCCGGCAACGCATGGCAGCGAATAAAAAAGCGCTGCACCTGCGCTTGAGCCGAGCGTACCAGGACGTTATCGATGCTTGGCAGCTGGGGGTTGATCGCATTCCGGCTGTGGTCGTCGATCAGCGCTACGTTGTCTACGGCGAGCGCAATCTCCGCCGCGCACTGTCCAGAATCGAGACATACCGGAGACAGCAACCATGAGACTCCCTCTCCGTCATCGACTTCGCCGCAAAGCTGCCATCATCCTGCTATGCCACGCTCTGCCCTCCTCGGCACTCACCACCGCCGACATTGTCTCGTCCACGGTGTCACCGGACTGCCTCGAATACCGCGTTGTCGGCATCTGCTATTGGTTGTTTTGCACGCCCTACAGTTGCTCCGTCGAAACCTCCATTAAGGTCAGTCACTATGTACCCGACGCGGTGGTCTCCAGTTATTCCAATACCGGCGAAAACCCCTGGGCGGAGGTCGCCGCCATGAGCCCGCCCAACGTAACGGCGCAGGCCGGCGGTGACGGCACGACCAACGAATCCCATGAGAACAACCTGGCCAAGTTCAAGAATGCGGACGTCATCGGCCACCCCGGCGGCTATATCTTCAGCCAGTTCGCCGGCCAGTGGGGCTATAGCTGCAAAGGGGCGGGCACGGCCTTTATGCCCTACCTGCTCAGCACCCTCGACACCATTGCCTGGCGTTACAACATTCCCGAAGCGTTCTACCCGGAAGCCCTGATACCGGGCAGGCGCGAAATCGGCGCGCGCAGCACCCTCAACCTCTGGGGCAATGTCTACCCCCGCGGCGGTTTCCTGCATCACGTGGACGATCACAAGGCAGGGGCGGTGGTGGCCCAGCGGGCGGGCGACATCGTAACCCGCCGCGGCCAGGTCCACGTCTACCAGCCCCTGCTGGCCAGACAATCCGCGGGGTATTGGCCTGCCGGTGCCTTGATGGAAAGCGATGCCGCCACCGGCAAATGGCAGGAACTGACCCCCACCCTGTCCAGAAGCTGTGCCGTCTTTCCCAACAGCGGGAACCATACTCAGGCCACCCGAGGAGACTATGCCTGGGCACTGTGGCGCCCCTACCAGTGCTGCGAACGGCAAGGCCAGGTGTTTCTCGGCAGCATCGATGTGCAGTGAGGCGACAGATATGCACCTGAGCCATAGCCACCTCATCACTCGCATTATCCAATGCCTCGCCCTGGCACTATTGCTCAGCAGCTGTCATATCACGTCGGCGCAAACCACGATTGACGGCGATGGGGTCAGCGTCACCGGCAGTGTGATTGGCGACGATGTGCTCTACACCATTGGCGGCGGCCGGGCGGTTTCCATGGGCAGCGCCGGCAATATGCAAAGCCTCGGTGTCGGCGTGGGCTGGAACAGCAATCTGATCTGTGGGGACATGAGCATCACCACCACCCTCCACAACCAACTTAACGGCATCACCAACGGCTTTCAGAGCATCATGAGCAACGTGATTCAGAATGCGACAGCTGCGGTGGCCTCGCTACCCGCCCTGATCATTCAGCGCGCCGACCCCGGCCTCTACAACCTATTGACCAACGGTATTTTGCAGGCGCGGCTGGATTTTGACCGCTCCAAAATGACCTGCCGGGCCATCGCCAACCGCATGGCTGACACAGCGGGCGGCCAACTGGGATGGGATCAACTGGCCGAAGGTATGGCCCTGAAAGAGGCCGTCGCCGACAACGATGCGGTCGCCGCCATTGAAGAAGCGGAAGCCAACCGCGGCAACGGCGGCGTCCCTTGGGTGGGCGGCGACAATGCGGGGGGCAATAGCCAGGCACCGATCCGCGTGATCGGCGATGTCACCCGCGCCGGTTACAACCTGTTGAACAGCCGGGCGGTTGACGACACCTCCAACATTGATCCCACGACCTGCGCTGACCAGTTGGGCTGCAGGGCCTGGCCGTCTCCCGAGGCAGCCGCCGACTGGGCCGTCCGCGTACTGGGTGAACGGGAGCAGCGCACCTGCGACAGCTGCACCAAGACGCGCACCACCCCCGGTGTCGGCCTGACGCCACTGATCCAGGAGGAATACGACGAGAAACTGCTCTCTCTGCAGGATCTGGTGACGGGGCGCTCATCCACCACCATCGACAACCTGGAGGCTGCCGGCAGCCGCTCCCTGCCCATTACCCGGGCGGTGATCGAGGCGCTGCGGGATGAGCCCGATCAGGACATCCTAGGACGCCGCCTGGCATCGGATATCGCCCTGTCCAGCATCCTGGAAAAAGCCCTGTTGTTGCAACGCACCCTACTGGCGGGGATGAAAGAACCCAATGTGGCCTCAAACGAACTGGCCATCGCGGCGGTGGACAAGGAGCTTACGACTCTGGAGCAGGCCATCAACAATCTCAAAACCGAACTGGAGCTGCGCCGCACCCTAGCGGGTAATTCCCCATTGGCCATCATCCAGCGCAACCGTGTGCGCGGTGCCAACTCCGGTGGCATCTATGACGGTGAGACCATCCGCGACCGGCTGCGCGAAGCGGAGAAACCGGACGACACACCATGACCTCGCCGCCACATTCATCGCCAATCCGCCGTTACTGCCGCCGACTGGCCTGGGCGTGTATCTGGATGGTGTTACTGGCCACGACAGCCTTCCTGGCCTCCTGGGCGGGCATTCAGGCCGTCGGCAGCCAAATGGCCTGGCATCTTTGGCTCAAATCCCACGCCGGGGGCTTTCTGGTATGGCGACTCTGCCTCTATGGCGCCATCGGTTACGGCTGGTGGCGGCTACGTCCCCGCTTACTGCGGCGGGAACCCTCGGCCCATGCCCGCCTATTGAGGGTGGAAATCGCCACGGGCACCGCCCTGTTCCTAATGGAAGCCAACGCTTGGCTATACCGGTCGTAAAAGGGGAGCCTGCCCGGTGACGCTCTATACCTCGGACTATCTGGAATACTATCTCACCCTGGTGGGCTGGATCGTCAGTAACGGCATCTGGCACGTGCTGGTGGCCAGTGGCGTATTCGCCTTGCCGTTTCTTGCCATCATCATTCAGGAGTGGCTGCGTGCCCGCGCCGAGGGTGCCGACGAAGGCAACAAAGGTGTACTGTCCTCACTGCGTATCGAAAACCGGGTATGGGTCGCCATTGTGGTGATTCTGTTTGCGGGTATTCCGTTTATCCAACTGGACCTGAGTACACTGGCATTCGACCGCTCTCGCTCTATCCAGTGCCAAGTCGATGTGCCCCTGCCCGACGAGACGGACTGGGCCACCAGCTTTACCACCCTTAACGACCAGAGCGCCCAGGTACCGGTCTGGTGGTTTTTCATGCACAGCCTCTCGAAGGCCATCACCGGCGCGGCGGTGGCGGCCATCCCCTGCGGAACCGACCTGCGCCAGATCCGCATGGACATCGACAGCACCCGCATCGACGACCCGGTGCTGGCCCAGGAGGTGGCTGACTTCACCCACGATTGCTATGGCCCCTCACGGGCAAAGCTGTTCATGAACCGGCCAACTCTCGGTGAGGATGAGATGAACGATATCAACTGGATCGGCTCCGGCTATTTCCTCGAAACGCCTGGCTTCTACGACACCTACCACACAACCCTCCCCCGACCGGACTGGCCCTATGACACAGTCCGGGACGCCGGATTTCCGGAAGTGGTCAATGGCGGCGGCTACCCTACCTGCCGACAGTGGTGGACCGACAGTCCCCAGGGGCTGCGAACGCAGTTGCTGGAGCAGGTGGATCCCGATCTACTGGATCGCATCGGGGAATGGGCGGGGTTCCTGACCCAAGACCAGATCAATGACTCGGTGATACGCACCATCGCCTCCCCGCGTCAACAAAAGATGAACCAGGGCGCCGTCTACACCGACTACGGCGGCCAGATCGAGATGACACTCCCCAACATCGTGGCCCGCGGTGCCGCCGACGTGGGACTGACCGTCGGCTCGCTGGGCTTTTTCCCCGCCATGGATATCGTGCGCCAGGCCCTGCCCATGGTGCTGTCGTTCCTGAAAATGGCCATGGCCATCTGCATTCCGCTGATATTGGTGGTGGGCATCTACGACCTGAAATCCGTGGTCATCGTCAGTTGCGTGCAGTTCGCACTGTTCTTCGTGGATTTCTGGTTCCAGCTCGCACGCTGGCTCGACTCGACCATACTCGACGCCCTCTACGGCTGGGGGCTGGGCGCAGACCGACCCCACACCAATTTCAACCTGCTGATGGGATTGAACAATGCGTTCGGGGATATGTTGTTGAACTTTGTGATGGCGACGCTGCTCTTCATTCTCCCAGCATTCTGGCTCAGTGCCTTAACCTGGGTTGGGATTCGTGCTGGAGGGATCGCTCAGAATCTCGTGAACGGAACAAAAGACGCTCAATCCGCAGGGGCAAGAGGTAGTGACGCTCTACTGAAAAGTGCTAAGTAAGTTGCATTCGAACATCAATATTCATCGTCGGGATCGTGAGGGTCTATTCGAGAGCCGTCCGGGTGATAAAGCCCAAACCCTAATAAGCCAAGTCGCCATTGAGGCGACTGCTCATCGCCGAGGCCCACGTTTCGTGCCGCCCAAGCCACAAGAAAACCAAACACCAGCACCAAAGCCAGCCAGAAAGCGACGTACAGTAGAATACCCAACACTATAAGCTTGAAAGCCCAGAGCATCGCCTTGGCGAGACCGGCTGTCCAACCGTGTTTCACAAACCACTCAATGGCTCGCCGATCCTGACGCACAAATCCACGCCACGCACGGCCAGCCTTACAGCCAGCCCGATGAGCCCACCTTTCGGTATGTGCATTAGTTGCCATCGTTCTGCCTCGCTTTCCAGTTCTGCGTCAACTCATAACCACGCCATCATTCCATCAACTCGCTGAGTGAAACGCTCTTCGTCTATGACCCGCCGCATACTGTCTCAGTTCATGCCATAGGATTTTGACGCAAGTCACGGCAGGGCATCCTTAATACTGCCAAGGATCTACCACTTGGATACCGCAATCGGCGAAATCCTTGACGTTTCGTGTCGCCAGACCGGCGCCACGGGATTTGGCCACCGCGGCAATCATGGCGTCAAACTGGCTGATCGGCTTACCCGCCGTTTTACGGGAGGCGGCAATTTCCGCATAGGCTGCCGCAGCATCACTGTCAAACCCCAGCACCTGCCCGGCCATGTCGGAGACAAAAATAGCCTGAACAGCCTCCAACAACGCAGCTTTACGCTGGCCATTCGGTAGCACGCGAACACCATATAGCACCTCCGCCTGGTTGATTGTGGTGGTAAACAACGCCGCGCGAGGTTGCGCCTCCAACCACGCCAGGGCCCGCGCGTCCGGACTTGGACGCAATGTTTCGGACAACACGTTTGTGTCCAGGATAATCACGCATCCAACTCCGGTGGCGTGCGGATCGCCTCCCGGGCGGGCAGCTCCAGCTCAATGCCTTCCGTAGGTGCAATGCGCTCCCGGATCGCCTTCACGAGGGAAGCGCCCCGTACCGGTTCAGACGACAATGCCGCCCGAAGAATGTCCCGAGCCTCATCTTCCATCGACCGTCCGTGTGAAGCGGCTTGCACACGCAACCGAGTCTTGAGCTCGTCTTCAATATTACGAATAGTCATTGTAGCCATGGCTCTCCTCCATTAATCAATGACTGCATATTAGTCATTGACTAACAGCAATGCAATACCCTCCCAAAGACATCCTCAGCACATGCGTACCGTCGCAACCCCAAACGGCATTAAAGGCTGAAAAGGCTGGCACAACGGAAGGGTGATCAAGGGGAAAGGCCCTACCTGTAAAAGGCGAAAAGGCTCTCCCGCCAATCATCCTCGCCCAACAGAGAAATATTCTCCTGGCGTTTAAGAATGCCCAAAATCGCTATGCCACAACGATGCGAAACCCTGTCGCTTTTGGGATGGACCGAAAACGGAGGTAATCCGCACCAACGCCATTTCCCATTCTCCATAGCCGCCACGCGCCCGCTGCCTTATACCCGGATGTCACCTTTATCCGGCCCCGTATCTGATAGCGTCATGTTTACACTGCTTCGATCCAAAATTGGCAAAAGGCCACCACCCTCATCCACTCCGGGCACAGAGGAAGTCACAGGCCTGTTCCCTCCGCGGAGCGCCGCCTCCCTGCTGGGAGAGCCCCATCGCCAAAAACTGCTGGAGCGAATCTGGCAGCTCACCGCCGTCTCCAGACAGCAATACGCCACGCTCTACCGGGCCCCACTGGAGCGATACGCCGAATGGGTACAGGCCTTTCCAGCCTCGGAAAGCCATCACCACTCCTACCCCGGCGGGATGCTGGATCACGGCCTGGAAATCGTCATCTACGCCTTGAAGCTGAGGCAATCCCACCTCCTGCCGCCGGGCGCTCCGACGGAAACACAAGCCGCCCAGGCCGATGCCTGGACAGCCGGTCTCGCCTACGCGGCACTGCTGCACGATATCGGCAAGGTCGCTGTGGATCTACATGTCGAGTACCGGGACGGCACAGTGTGGCATCCCTGGCACGGCCCCTTGTCCGCCCCATACCGCTTCCGTTACCAACCGAACCGCGAATACCGCCTGCACAGCGCCGCCTCCGGACTGCTGTACACCCAACTGCTCAGCCGCGATATTCTCGACTGGCTGTGTGCCTACCCGGAACTGTGGTCCGCGCTGCTCTATATGCTGGCGGGTAAATACGAACACGCCGGGATACTGGGTGAACTGGTCACCAACGCCGATCAGGCCTCGGTTGCCCAGGCCCTCGGCGGCAACCCCGCCAAAGCACTGGCCGCGCCCAAACAGGCATTGCAACGCAAACTTTTGGAGGGGCTGCGCTATCTGGTCAGGGAGGCCTTCAAACTCAACCAGCCCCAGGCCTCGGACGGCTGGCTGACCCAGGAAACCCTGTGGCTGGTGAGCAAAACCATCTCCGACAAGCTGCGGGCACACCTGTTGTCTCAGGGACTGGAAGGGATTCCGGAAAAAAATACAGTGCTGTTCGACGTGTTGCAGGATCATGGCGTTATCCAACCCAATGACGAGGGCAAAGCCATCTGGCGGGCCACCGTCACCGGCGACAATGGCTGGACCAACACCTTCACCTTCCTCAAACTGTCACCATCACTCATCTGGGAAACGGGTGACAGACCGGCACCGTTTAGCGGCACCGTACAGATTGAACAGAACACTCAGAACGACACCCATGACGAAACGTCACCAGAGACAACGCCGCGACAAGCGCCCGCCCAGCCCAAGCACAGTGATGCCCCTGCCGAAAAGGCTCAGACCGACGATATCGACGCATTAATGGATCTGCTATCCAGCCCCAAGCGGGATGAGCCAACAGGTGGCGCCGGAAAAGGAGCCATAGCCGAAGCTGAAAACACCGGTTCAGGAGTAACAACACCCTCCTCCCAAAAACCAACAGCAACAGACTCACCTACCACCCGCCCTCCGCCACCGGAACCGTCAGGTAAGCATTTCATTGAGTGGCTGAAAACCGGCATTCTGAGTCGAAAACTGATCATCAATGACGCCAAGGCCTTGGTACACACGGTCGCGGATACCTTTTGCCTGATCAGCCCGGGGATATTCCAACGCTACGCGCAGGAGCATCCTGAAGTCTCTCCCCTCGCCAAACAGGATCAAGTCAAGGACTGGCAGTGGATTCAAAAACGCTTCGAACGCCTGCAACTGCACCGCAAACAAGCCGATGGCCTGAACATCTGGACGTTCAACGTCACCGGCCCCAGGAAATCGCGGAAAGTACACGGGTATCTAATGGCGGATCCTGCCGTCTTAATGAATGAGACTCCACCAAATAACCCGTACCTTTCCCTGATCGAATTTCAGGGAAATGACAAAGCAGACCAGAACGGGACGCATGCCTAGGACGACCCCACCGGCACTGCTGGACGAAGATTTATCTTTGGTTGCTCCACTGCGGTTTCGGCTTGCTCAATGCTGGATAGTTGTCCATCTTCGAGCTTCAACAGCCTGTCACCAAGAGGGAAATAGCGGTCGTCGTGGGAGATCACCAGCACCGCCTTGCCCTGGGCTTTCAGCTCGGGCAGCAGTTCCCGGTAAAACACTTCTTTGAATACCGGATCCTGATCCGCCGCCCATTCGTCGAACACCAGAAACGGGCGATCCTTCAGGCAAGCGCCCGCGGAGCTCGAAGGGCAGCGTGAAGGTCACCAGATAGTACGGCACGACAACGGTGATGGCATTGAAGGCCCACCACTGCCCGGTGTCGGGGAAGCGCACCAGAGCGCGTCCGATATCGCTCAAAGAGAGAGTGGGGAGTTCCATGTCACTCTCCCCACAGGATGCGCATCTGCGACACCAACCATTGATTCGCCTTTCGGTATCGTGCTGTGTGACCTCAGACAGCTGCGTATAGACGGAGGCAGTCTTGCAGCATTCATGCCCCATCTCCTTCTGAATGGCCCGCAGGTTGATCCCGGGTTCCACCAGGTGGGCGCCGTTTAATCAGGCGCTCGATTTCCTGGAGAGTGAGGATGTCGGGCAGCATTTTTTCTTCGGCTGCTTGACGATATCTACCCAGGTCCAGTCTTTCTTGAGCATGTGCTGGTAGAAGAACCGCAGGCCCTTACGAACCACCTTGACGGTGGACCAAGGGTGGGTATCGACCAAGGGTGAGAAATGCGTTTCGAGCTGATCCTAGGGCAGTGTATCCGGAAAGGTGTACCAAAATTCGGTCACCCGCCGTACGGCCCGCCGGGACGTAAGAATCAATTGTCCGATCAGCTTTGCCTCGCCGTCGCAACGCGCTAAAATGTTTGCGGTACAGTGATTGGAGTGTCTTTTGCTGTACTGCATTCATGGTAATTCCTCCTGCTATCGCGCCGGGGAGTAGCACGTGGAGGAATTATTCGCTCATTGGAGGGACTCGATGAAGGTCTCTTACCGCGCAGCGGCTTCGTTCAACAACGTGAGGAAATGTACCGGCTTGCCGCAAGGAGTAAAAACAATACAACCAAACAAATATATCAAGGTGAAAGCATGGAACTTCGCCACCTGCGCTATTTTCTTGCATTGGCGGAAGAGCTTCACTTCGCCCGGGCTGCAGCGCGTTTGCATATTGAACAATCTCCCCTCTCCCGCACCATCAAGGAGCTTGAGGAAGAACTCAATGTCCTGTTGTTCCAGCGGAGTCGCCGTGGAACTCAATTGACATGGGCTGGCCAAGTTTTCCTAGAAGATGTTCAGCGGATCTTTACCGTCTTGGACCAGGCCCGCAATAACGTCAAAGCTGCCGCCACCGGCTATCGTGGCGCTCTGCGAATTGTGCTTTCCGATGGCATCGTCCAGCCGCGCTTGGCATCGCTGCTCGCCCTTTGCAGGGAAGAGGAACCCGATGTGGAAATTCGCTTGTTCGAGCGATCTCTGACCCAACAAATCAAGGGACTGCAAAGCGATATTTTTGACGTCGGTTTTGCCCACACAGACAACGTCGAAAAAAGTATTTTGGTTGATGCTGTTTGGACCGATACTCTCGTCGCCGTTATTCCCTCCCGACATCCATTGCTGTCTTTCACCCATGTGCCACTGGACGCCCTGCTGCGTTATCCGTTGGTGCTCTGTCACCCTGACGTCTGCGAGGGGTGTAGTCGGCAAATCGATCAGATACTCAGGAGTGTGAAGACAGAGCCCATCGTCGCCGAGCATGCCACATCGCTCGACTTGATGCTGACTCTGGTGGCCGCCGGTTATGGACTGGGCTTTGCCACGGAGTCCCAGCTCAAGGTGTACCGACATCCGGATGTGGTTCCCCGACCACTCGATATGGAGATGGCCACACTGACCACTTATCTACTGCGCCCAAATACCGAACCGTCTGAACAACTTGAACGGTTTCTACAACGGGTCAGTCGCAGTGATCGATCGCCCGGGGAACTCACTATGGAAGAAGACTAACGCTATGGACTGGATTTGACCCTGTTGTCCAGTTGCGCTTCCGTAGCCTCTATAAGCGCTCCTGCACGACAGCCCAATGCATTTGCGATTTTTAAAATCAAAGCGAGTGTCGGCATATGTTCGCCGCGCTCGATCTTACCCAGATCAGAACGCTCAATGCCTGCAAGATGAGCGAGCTTTTCCTGGGCTATGCCCAAATCGACCCTGGCTTCCCGCACAGCCGCACCAAACGCCAGAGCAGGCTCGGCATCATAAGTCGTGGATCCTACGGGGCGTCCCCGCTGTATTGAACGCTTCTGCATCTGCAAAAGCATCCATTATGGACTTTGCTTAAACCACGTTAAATTTAACTCATTACTGATAAGATAAGCGGAAATTGTGCAATCGCCATTTCAGCAAATATGGATACTGTCACCTCAGACAAACTGCGCGTCCTGCTATCCCATGGGCTGTCGCATCCTCAACTGGCGACTTTGCTCGCCCGGCAGAGGGCCGAAGAACCACGCGTCAAAGTTCAGCTCAGTGAGTCGGATCCGTCACTAACATCTCGGCAGTTCAGCAATGGGCAATATGATATCGGGATATCCCGATCAGCCATTACTGATGAACAATGGGATGCCGTGCCGCTTTGGCGAGAGCCCTGGGTGGTCGCCACATCAATCCACTCTCCATTGAGGCAAGGCCTCTCAGTTACCATGGATCAGTTGATAGATTGCCCCTTCATCCACTGGGATCCAGTGCTTTGTTATGAAAACTACCGAGAGTTGAACGCTATCCTCGAGTCATTGGGTAACCCGCAGCCCGCAGGCACCCGGGTTGTCCGAACCTTTGATATGATGATGACCTTGGTTGCTTCAGGACAGGGTGTCACGATCACACCAGCGTCCAAAGTAAAACGATATCTCCCGTGGGGAGTGATTGGTTGCTTCCTGGCCGATGTTCCACTCACGACCACGGTGTGCCTCATTCAACGATCTCGAATAGACACTACGAGCGCCTGGTGGCGATTCAGCCAGAGGGCGTTGTCCATCGACTGGGAGACTAACAGCAAGCTCGCATCAATATAGCCCGGACTATTATGTCCAAGCGCTCACATATCAGTGCGCTTGCACTACCTTTTGGCTATGGTATCGGCCCAGCCACTTAAGAAAAACCGAAGCCATGTGATTTTGAGTACACTAACGAGTACATATTTAAATCAATAAAATTTTTTATTATTTTAAATCAAATACTTATTTATATATTTCAAGTCCTCTTCTGGGCACCATATCAAGATCGAAAGCAGTACAAGAAAGTCTAAAAACCCAGCATTTGCTGGGTTTTTCTTTTTTTGGCATTCGAATCCAGACTGGGCTCCTGATAAAACCCAGGCGTTCACAGCACAGACTTAAACGTCATTGCAGTTTAGCAACAGCTTGCTGTCGGCTACGTTTGCCTGCTTTTCACTTGGCCTCGCCTGCTTTGAGCACACACTCTCATTTCCACGTTGCTATGGCAGTGTTTATGCTCAAAGCGAACGATCCCTGCGTGAAAATTCAGGCAACTGGCGCAACGTCCGGGCTCAGGTTTGTCACTTAATCGTCCTAGAGCTTGTTAACACCAGTGGCTGGGCACACTTAAAGTCTATAGCCTTAGAAATTGTACACTCCTGGAGTGCCCTGCAGATTCGTAGTGGTCGAATAAAACTGGACAAGCCGTAGCCTGCTGTCAATCCACCCCGACAATCGGTAAATTTTGTTTATACTGTGGCAAGCGCATCTTCGCAATACCATGGCTCGAGATAGATGAAATACAAAATTTCAGTAAACAATCTGCAGATCGGCATGTTTGTGGAACAACTCGATCGCCCCTGGATCGAAACCCCTTTTCTGTTGCAAGGTTTCGAAATCAAATCGACCGAGGACATCGAACGGGTTCAGAAGTACTGCGAGTATGTCTACGTTACCGGGAAGGCCGACCCCGAACGTTTGGAATCCACAGCCATAAAGTACATTTCTCCCTCTCTATCAAAGCAAGCGAGTAGACGTATTTGGGAAAGCGAGGCCTACTTTCCTGCTGATGCCAAGTTGATGCACCAGAAACAATACGGCAAGCCAAAACCTCTCGAAGCGGAGATTGGCCGAACCTGGGAAATCCGCGGCCGAGCCAAGGAACACGTGGAAACCATGTTCGAGGACATTCGGCTGGGATCCACTTTCAGTACAGGCTATGTTGTCGAAGTCATCGGCGACCTAACTGAAAGCGTGTTGAGCAACCCAGATGCCCATATGTTGCTAGGTCAATTGAGGCGACGGGACGATTACGCGGCGTCCCATGCCATGAATGTCTGCTCGGTGTCTTTAGCATTCGGTCGCCACCTGGGTCTGCCCCCTGACCGTTTGAACGAGCTTGGACTGGGTGCGCTATTGATCGATATCGGCACCCTTAAAATCCCCAGGGAGATACTCAACAAAAAAGGTCCACTCACGGAAGAGGAGTACGAGATCGTCAAAAGCCATGTGATCCAAGGCGTGGAGATACTGGAGGCGGCGGAAGGCAATATTCCAGCAACTGCACTGGACATCGTGTATTCACACCAGGAGCGATATGATGGGTCGGGCTACCCCCGAGGTCTAGCAGGAGACGACATTCCCCTGTTTGCTCGCATGGTGGCCATTGTGGACACCTACGACGCCATGACCACACATCGTCTCCACCGGGACGGCATCGCACCCACCAATACACTAAAAGAACTCTACGATCAGAGAAGCGGTCAGTTTGACAGAGAACTGGTGGAACAGTTTATTCAGTGCCTGGGCATCTACCCAGTAGGCACACTGGTGCTGTGCAGCACCGACGAGGTGGGTTTGGTGATTGCCCAGAATCACGGAAAACGGTTGCGCCCCAAACTGCTGCTACTGCTAGACAAGAAAAAAAATCCCTACCCAATACCGAAAATCGTAGACCTGTCGAAATACAATCAAGGCGAGGCAATCGACGTCAGCAAGATCATTGATGCCAGTGACTATGGCATTGATGTGGCCAACTACCTGAAGGATATTTCCTGGGCCGGCGAATAGGCGACGGGATGGGTCAGAAGTGTCTAGGTTTTCTGGTATCTGGAATAACTTCCTAGAGGGCGTTAACAATCAGGTCAGCTGTAGTAATTCAGACGATCCGTTACCTGGAAAGCGACATCAAGCCCCATGCCATAGGCGGTAACTTCCGCAGCATTTTGCACTCTCAAACCATTGCTAACCGGGTCGGGGGAAATCGTCATACATATAATAAAACCCACTCAGGTTCGTTCTCAATCGGCCATCGAGCCATTCTGCTTTTATTCCGCCCTCAATATCGTCTAGCACCTCTGGAGCTACGGGCGGATTATCGTCCCCCGACCCCTAGCCACCGCTTTTGAAACCAACCGCGTAGGTCAGGTAGGCCATAGCCTCATCAGAGATATCGTATTGAAGGCTAACTTGAGGTAAATTTCGTCCAGGATACGTCGACCCTGAGGCTGTATTACTGGAGAGGGTTTGAAAACCCACCGCAGCGTCTATAATTTCAGGAATTGGCGCAGTCAGGATATTGACGCCCTGCCTGCCCTTGTGCGCTTCTTTTTCCTCCTAGGTATAACGTCCGCCCAGGGTGACTCTGAAATCGTCCGTCAACTCTTGAGCGATGTTGGCAAACACGGCATAGGCGCGGGTACTAAACTGTGCGTTGCCTAAGTTACCAGCTATGTACTGGATCGATAGCGGTATAGGAAGGCCGCGAACAGCCAATAGCGCGCGTTGCTGAGGAAAAATACAAAGCAGCTGCAACGCCTGATCAAAACCATTCGCGAAAAACGCCACTATCTCATGCAACAACAAAAGGATCTCGACGTCATGATTCTGGACTTGAATGACTGGGAAGAACGCTGATTGGCTGCACTGGAAAATGACGGCATAAGCCTGCCAGCTTAATTCTCAGGCCTGTTACAACTGAAACCAATCAAGGGGTTCACCAATGGCTACGAACTACACTTCCCTGGGATTTGATTTGGGTGAAGACATTGACATGCTCCGCGAATCTGTCGGCAAATTCGCTCAGGCCGAAATCGCGCCGCGCGCCGAACAGATTGATCGCGACAATCAATTTCCCATGGATCTTTGGCGCAAATTCGGCGCTATGGGACTGCTTGGCATAACCGTTAACGAAGAATACGGCGGCTCCAATATGGGGTATCTGGCCCATGTAATTGCCATGGAAGAGATCAGCCGGGCATCAGCCTCTGTGGGCTTGTCCTACGGCGCCCACTCAAACCTTTGTGTCAACCAAATTTTCAAAAATGGCACCTCAGCACAAAAAACTAAATACCTTCCCAAACTCTGCTCCGGCGAGCATATTGGCGCCCTCGCCATGTCCGAGCCCAACGCCGGTTCAGATGTTGTCAGCATGAAGTTGAAGGCCGAACGCCGGGGTGATCATTACATCCTCAACGGCAATAAAATGTGGATCACCAACGGACCCGATGCCAACACCTATGTCATTTATGCCAAAACAGATGTCAATGCCGGTTCAAAGGGCATCACCGCATTTATCGTAGAGAGAGATTTTCCCGGCTTTTCCCGCGCCCAGAAACTGGACAAGCTGGGCATGCGCGGCTCCAATACCTGCGAGCTGGTATTCGAGGACTGCGCCGTCCCCGCCGAAAATATTCTCGGCGAAGAAGGCGGTGGCGTTAAAGTGCTAATGAGCGGGCTGGATTATGAGCGCACGGTATTGTCAGGGGGGCCGGTGGGCATCATGCAGGCCTGCATGGACATCGTCCTGCCCTATCTGCACGACCGCAAACAGTTCGGCCAGAGCATCGGTGAATTTCAGTTGATGCAGGGCAAACTTGCCGACATGTATGTGGCGCTAAATACCAGCCGAGCCTATCTCTACGCGGTAGCCAAAGCCTGTGACCGCAACCAGGAAAGCCGCAAGGATGCAGCGGCCGTCATTCTCTATACCGCCGAGCAGGCGACACAAATGGCTCTACAAGCCATTCAAACCCTGGGGGGCAATGGTTACATCAACGAGTTCCCCACTGGACGTTTGTTGCGCGATGCCAAACTCTATGAGATAGGCGCTGGCACATCCGAGATTCGGCGCATGCTCATAGGCCGTGAACTTTTTGCAGAAACCAAGTAAATCCATTTTTTAACGGGTACCCAGTTATGGCGGTTCTTCAAACCAAAATTAATACGCGCTCCGAGGAGTTCCACCAAAACTGCAACCATATGCAATCGCTGGTGGACGACCTCCACAGAGTGGTCAATGAGATCAAACTCGGTGGCGGAAAAGCCCTTCAGGAGCGACATAAAGCCCGCGGTAAATTACTGGCACGGGAACGCATTGATGCCATCATCGATGCGGGCACGCCCTTTCTTGAACTGGGTCAGCTGGCAGCCCACCAGGTTTACGGTGATGAGAATGTTCCCGCTGCTGGCGTCATCGCCGGCATAGGACGAATTGCCGGACAGGAATGCATGATTGTGGCCAACGACAGCACTGTTAAAGGCGGCAGCTACTATCCGTTGACGGTAAAAAAACACCTTCGAGCCCAAGTCATTGCCGAGCAAAATAACCTGCCCTGCATTTATCTGGTGGATTCCGGCGGCGCCAATCTGCCCCGCCAAAATGAGGTATTCCCGGATCGGGATCATTTTGGCCGCATCTTTTATAACCAAGCCACCATGTCTGCCAAAAACATTGCACAAATCGCCGTGGTTATGGGGTCCTGTACCGCGGGAGGCGCCTATGTGCCCGCCATGGCCGACGAAGCCATTATCGTCAAGGAGCAGGGCACCATCTTTCTCGCCGGGCCACCACTGGTTAAAGCCGCCACTGGCGAGGTGGTCAGCGCTGAAGAACTCGGCGGCGCCGATGTTCATTGTCGCGAATCCGGTGTTGCCGATCACTACGCGCAAAATGACCACCATGCCCTGAAATTGGCCAGACAGGCCGTCGAGCGCCTGAACCGGGTTAAGCCACAGCAACTGGATATCAGGGACAGCATAGAGCCACTTTATGATGCCAGGGAAATTTACGGAATAATCCCGAAAGATAAACGCCTGCCCTATGATGTCCGAGAAGTGATAGCGCGCATCGTCGATGGTTCCGAATTTGATGAATTCAAAGCCCTGTACGGCACCACATTGGTGTGCGGATTTGCCCGTATCTACGGCTATCCGGTGGGCATTATCGCCAACAATGGCATTTTGTTTGGCGAGTCAGCGCAAAAAGGCGCCCATTTTATTGAGCTGTGTTCGCAACGGAAAATCCCGCTGATATTCCTGCAAAACATCACCGGATTTATGGTTGGCCGCAAGTATGAAACCGGGGGTATCGCCAAGCACGGCGCGAAAATGGTAACGGCGGTGGCCTGTGCCCAGGTGCCCAAGTTTACGGTGATCATTGGCAACTCCTACGGGGCTGGCAACTATGGCATGTGTGGGCGAAGCTACGAACCGCGCTTTTTATTCTCCTGGCCCAACTCGCGCATTTCCGTGATGGGCGGAGAACAGGCGGCGGGCGTTCTGGCTCAAGTCAAACGCGCCCAGATTGAAAAAGCCGGCGGCAGCTGGTCTGCAGAGGAAGAGACCCGTTTTAAGCAACCCATCATTGATGAATACGAAGAACAGGGACACCCCTACTACGCTTCCGCCCGCCTGTGGGATGACGGCGTGATTGATCCAGCCCAAACCCGCCAGGTGCTGGGTCTGGCCATCTCCGCCTCCCTGAACAAACCCATTGACGATACACGCTTTGGCGTGTTCAGAATGTAAGGGGGAATAATGACAACAGCAGTAGTATCGACGTCAATCGACTCCCGGGGTGTTGCGCAAGTAACCCTGAACAACCCGGCCAAGCACAATGCCTTTGATGACGCCATCATCGCAGATTTACAGGACGCCTTTAGCACCATAGACCGCAACCCTGACGTGCGCCTGATGATTTTGGCGGCAGAGGGCAAGAAAGGCTTCAGGCCTTTTTGCAAAAGCGGCAGCCGTCTTATATGAAGGTGGCGGTGAAATAATAGACTAGGTTGTTCACGGGAAAAATCATGTTTAAAAAGATTCTCATTGCCAATCGCGGCGAAATTGCCTGCCGCATTATCAAAACCGCGCGCAAGCTGGGTATTCGCACGGTGGCGGTTTATTCAGATGCAGATAGCCATGCCTTGCATGTAACCATGGCTGATGAAGCTGTGCATATCGGCGCAGCACCGTCCCGCGAATCCTATTTGGTGGGCGAAAAAATTATTGCCGCTGTAAAAAAAACCGGCGCCCAGGCTATCCACCCCGGCTATGGTTTTCTTTCCGAAAATGTCGACTTTTGCCGCCAGTGCCAAGCAGAAAATATTGTTTTTATTGGCCCGCCAGCGCAAGCCATTGAAGCCATGGGTTCCAAAGCCGCCGCCAAAACCCTAATGGCAACGGCCAATGTGCCACTGGTGCCCGGTTACCACGGCAACGATCAAACCCCTGCCCTGCTAAAACACATAGCGGATGACATGGGCTACCCGGTACTACTCAAGGCGGTGGCAGGTGGTGGCGGCAAGGGCATGCGTCAGGTATGGTCTACAGAAGAATTCGACGACGCCCTGGCTGCGGCAAAACGCGAAGCCAGCTCCAGTTTTGGTAATGACGACATATTGGTGGAAAAATACCTGACTCGCCCCCGCCATGTGGAGGTACAGGTTTTTTGCGACCAGCACGGCAATGGGGTGTACCTGTTTGAGCGCGACTGCTCCATTCAGCGCCGCCATCAAAAAGTGATTGAAGAAGCCCCGGCACCCAATATACCAGAGGGCTTGCGGGAGAAAATGGGCGACGCTGCCGTGCGTGCTGCCCAGGCCATCGATTATGTGGGTGCCGGCACGGTTGAATTTCTCCTCGATGAAGACGGTTCTTTCTATTTCATGGAAATGAACACAAGGCTGCAGGTGGAACACCCCGTGACCGAAATGATCACCGGGGAGGATCTGGTGGAATGGCAGCTGCGCGTTGCCTCTGGCCAAGCGCTGCCAAAATCCCAGAACCAACTGACGATTAGTGGCCACGCCTTTGAAGCCCGCATTTATGCAGAAGACCCCGATAACAACTTTCTGCCAGTAACCGGCAAGCTGCATTTTCTTCGCCCGCCCCAGGTAAGTGAATATGTGCGGGTTGATACCGGGGTGATACAGGGGGATGACGTCAGTATCTATTACGACCCCATGATCGCCAAACTGATCGTTTGGGACGAAAACCGTGACAGGGCATTGGCAAGGCTGGCACGGGCACTGTCAGAATATTTTGTCCGCGGTGTCGTCACCAATATTCCCTTTCTGTATAACCTCGTCACCAGCATCCCTTTTAAAAAGGCCGACATTGATACCGGTTTTATTGAAAACCACAAACAGCTCATTTTTCGCGACACCAGCGCGGAATCGGATCAGCTGATCCCCCTTGCCTGCCTCTATCTGTTGCTGTATCGGGAGCAGCGTGCCCGCCGAGCCCACAGCAGCGAACACTCTTCCCCCTGGAATGCGGTCAATGGCTGGCGCCTTAACGCACCGGCGGCACACCCAGTGGAAATTATTGTCAGCGGCAATCACCACATGATGATGGTGGAAGAACAGGGTGCGGGAGAAGAACAGCGTTTTTCAATCACCTGGAATAACCACTGTTTCCAGGCCAGTGGCAGCTTGGCGGGCAACGAGCTCTTTGCTGATATTGATGGTCTGCGCAAGCGGGCAGTCGTGGTTTCCCATGGACACAGCCACAGCCTGTTTAGCGCCGATGGCGTCCTTGAGTTTGAACTGGCGCTGCCCGACTGTGGTGACAACACCGATGTGCATCAAGAAGGCGGCTTTGTTGCACCCATGCACGGCACCGTTGTGGATGTGATGGTCAAGCCTGGCCAGTCGGTAAAAGCGGGAACTATCCTGCTGGTGATGGAGGCCATGAAAATGGAACACGCTATTCGTGCCGACTGTGATGGGCAAGTCACCGAGATCTATTACAAGCCTGGAGATCTGGTGGACGGCGGTGCCAGCCTGCTTGAATTTCAACCTGCCGAAGAAAAATCAGCATGAGTAGTGTGCTACCGCGCAGCGTTCAACTTGTTGAAGTTGACCCCCGTGATGGTTTGCAGAATGAAAAAAGCGCAATCTCGGTCACCGATAACATTGCACTGATTGATCAACTCTCCGAGGCAGGATTTCAATATATTGAAGCAGGTAGTTTTGTGTCACCCAAATGGGTGCCGCAAATGGCCGCTAGCGATGAAGTATTTGCCGGTATCAAGCGCCACCGCGGCGTTCGCTATGCCGCCTTAACCCCAAACATGAAAGGCCTTGAAGCCGCCCTCGCTGCCGGAGCTAATGAAATTGCCGTGTTTACTGCAGCATCGAGCAAGGTATCCACAAGGCACCATCGCAGCGGGGCTGGATAATTGCCGCGCCAACTCCCGATCAGACACAGGCGTTCGAACCAATCCCAGATTTCAGAAGAGGAAATCCCCGTACATCGCAGAAAAAACAGTCCTGACGAAAGCGCTTTCTCAGTTAGCCGGGGCATTGAGGTTATCCAGGTATTGCAGCGCCTGGACGATCCCGAGAAACTCCCTTAAAGTAAAGCCTTGGGCTAAGTACTTATCGAACCAAGGTCTGTAAAGCCAGAAAAGACAATTATTGTGCCGCCACCCTGTCAGTCAAGATTAATTCACAGCTGGCAGAGATGGCGGCGCAAGAGTAATCTTGCCATTGCACTCAACGTTGCTGTTGTTCATTTATGGCCTGTATATTTTAACCCAGTGATTTGGGTATCCGCGCGAGGCACTACGAGCAGAAGGCACCATCGGCAACACAAGCATAAAAACGCACCTTTGTCTCGGAAACTCAGCATTCACCCCTATCGCGACAATATTGAATCCAACCCTCTAGGAACCATGCTATGACAGATTACCGGGTGCCAGTTCAAGACCAGCTTTTTATCCTCAAGCACATTGCCGACCTCGATCAACTGAAGGTTCTTCCCGGTTATGAGGAAATTAGCGATGAACTTATTGAGGCCATACTCAACGAAGCAGCTACCTTCTTTCAGTCGGAGGTGGCACCCACCAACGCTATAGCTGATAAACAGGGCTGCCATGTAGACAGCAACAAGGTGGAAGTCGCGCCGGTTCTCCAGGGACTTTACCGCCAATATTGTGACGGAGGATGGCCGAGCCTGACAGGGCGACCACAATTTGGCGGGCAGGGTCTTCCCCATACGCTGGGTTTTGTCATTGATGAAATGTTGCAAAGTGCCAATCTGGCGTTTTCGCTGCTGCCACTGCTCACCCAGGGGGTAATTACTGCCCTGGGGCGTTATGGCTCGGATTCACAGAAAGCATTCTACCTACCCCGCCTCATCAGCGGCGAGTGGACAGGCACAATGAACCTGACGGAACCCCAGGCCGGTACTGACCTGGGGTTGGTAAAAACCCGCGCCGAGCCAGAGGGCAATCACTACCGACTTGTTGGCCAGAAAATTTTTATTACCTGGGGAGATCACTCCCTGGCAGACAATATTATTCACCTGGTATTGGCGAGAACGCCCGGAGCACCAGAGGGCGTCAAGGGAATTTCCCTGTTTATCGTCCCCAAATTTGTCAGCAGCGCCGATGGCACTTTGGCTGAACGCAACGATGCCTACCCCATCGGAGTGGAAGAAAAAATGGGTATCCACGCCAGCCCCACTTGCACCATGTCGTTTGGCGAAAATGGTGGCGCTGTTGGCTATCTGGTGGGCGAAGAGAACCAGGGTCTCAAATACATGTTCGCCATGATGAACCACGCCCGTCTCGCCGTGGGTTTGCAGGGGGTCTCTGTGTCCGAGCGCGCATTTCAACACGCACTTGGCTACGCCCGGCAACGCTTGCAGGGCAGCAGGCCGGGACGCAGCGAAGCCGCGGCCATTATCGAGCACCCCGATGTCCGCCGTATGCTGCTGGTAATGCAGGCGCTTACCTGGGGCGGTCGTGCCATGACATTGTCGGCCATGACCCATTTTGACCTCGCCGCACACCATCCGGACAAGAAAACACGGGAATTTCACCAACAGCGGATCGATCTGCTAACGCCACTGGTCAAGGCCTGGTGTACGGAAATCGGCAATGAGGTGACTTCCCTGGGCATTCAAATCCACGGCGGCATGGGCTACGTCGAAGAAACGGGCGTCGCACAATACTATCGCGACGCCCGTATTGCCGCCATTTATGAAGGCACCAACGGCATCCAGGGGCTCGACCTGGTCGGCCGGAAGTTGCTCCTCAACGGCGGCGCTTTCGCGCGCTCCCTGTTTGAAGAACTTGACGACGTCATCGAACTGTGTCGCGAACAACAGCTGGAGTCACTGGCGGACAAGCTGGCGCAAGCATTGACCCTGTGCCGGGAAGCGGTGGCCACACTGCTCACCACCGCGCCCGACCGTCCCGACCTTGCCGGCGCCGTTGCTTTCAATCTTCTTATGCTGCTGGGCACTACAGTGGCTGGCTGTTATCTGGGCAAAGGAGCAGCGAAGGCCACCGGGATGGAATCGTTCAATAGTGGCAATACCGAAATCAACAGGAAAGCTATCGATACGGCACTGGTGTTTGCAGAGCAGGTACTGCCCCGTTGCCAAGCCTATGCCGGGATGGTTCGCGCCGGAGAAAATACGCTGATGTCAGCACAACTATAGGGGCAGGCAGTTTCTTATGGGTGGATCGGTACGCTCAGAGCCACCCAAATTTCCAACAATGATTGCCCCGGTTTAACCCATCCCCATTGCCTGCAATGGATTATCCAGCTAGACGCATGGCCGCAATCCATTCCAAGTCCCCCGGTGAGCCAATACAAGAATATAGAGCCGAGCAAAGCTCAGAAAAGTCCTTCGATCCACAGACACAAGAGTCCGACGCACTGATCGATCATATCGAAAACTCCCGTTTCCTTATTATTATCGTTACCTTATTCTGATGGGGGTATCTCTGGATTTATTTTATTGAGCGCGGCCAGGGTTTAACACTGGGTACGTTCAATTTTTGTTTTCTTTTGGTGTGTCTTGTGGTTGCAGGCGCCATTAAAAATTTTGTGACGGACTATTAAATCTATTTATTCCCTCGGGAAGAGGTCAGTGGGTCGTACAAGAGCCTATCGTGATGGAGCCTGAAACTTGCCGCCGACTTACCGCCGGTTGCAATGTGAGTGTCACGTCCAGATCAGTGGACTAATCTTATCCACCCGTTGGCATTGCTTCCAGCAACAACAATCGCTGGCGTCCAAACCCGGGAAGTCATGGGCTATTGCTTTATGGATCTGATTTTTTCAAGCATTATTTTTTTCCTTGCCCTCGTACCCTGGCCATAAAATTTTTCTGGGTGACTTCGTATTGATTAATCGGGCAAGCTTTAGCTGGGGTTAATGGGGCACAAGGATGCCCCACCACTGACCGGCAGGTCAAAACAAACCCTTAAAATACAGCAGACTTCACACAGCTCCATCGGTATTTTAAGGGTGCGCACCCGGGCAAACATGAGCCCGAAATTGGCTGGTCGCAGCAGATGGGCTTGTCATTTAACAACAGGGCGCAACCCGCACCGAGAGTCCGCCGCCCCAACATGTTCCATTACTTCAGGGGAAATTGCTTCCGGGAAACGGTTCACAACTTATAATCTTGACGCCCCCTCAGCTTCAGCGCCGGACTCGCGCTGACCCAGCGCTTCTTTTGCCCCTGCGCGAATATACATATAGAGGCTGTTTACTTGATCGTCAGTAATCTCTGAAAACCTCGGCATGCCGTATCTGGCGGCGGCGTCGCTTCTCAAGAAGGTGCCAAGAGCGTCTTTTGAGAGCGCGATGGCCGAACCACGCAGATCAGGCGCCTGGGCGCCGACGCTTTTCAAGTTGATGCCATGGCACATGGAACAGCCTTTTTCACCAAAGAGAGCCGCCCCTGAAACAACGGCGTCTTCATCAATAACCAGGTTGTCATCGTCGAGAAAGGCCTGGGTTGATGCCTCCTTGCTACTTTCGGGCAAAGCTATATTGGCGTCCAGAGCAAACGTCAGCAGGCGCCGTGGCTCACCGTATTTCCAGTAGGTTTTATTAAAATTTCCGGTTGCAGCAGACGAACCGCCATAGCCGACCAGAAGAGAGATATATTGTTTGCCGGCGACGCTATAGGTGATCGGCGCAGAAATAATTCCCTGGTTGGCATTAAAGCTCCAAAGCTTTTCGCCTGTCTCTGCATTGAAAATCTCAAAGATGCCCTCTTCCGTACCCTGCAAGACGAGATTTCCAGCAGTAGAAATCACCCCACCATTCCACATGGTAGTTCTCTGCACCGACCACCGCAGTTTTTGGCTGACGGGATCCCAGGCCAACAGCTTGCCTTTGCCGTCCTGCTCATCTTCGATCACAAAATTGAGGGAAACCCCACCCACCAGTTGATCAGGATTGACTTTTAGGTGGGTACCCGCCTGCATATAGGGAATATAAGACAGGCCTGTCTGCGGACTGAAGGACATGGCCTGCCAGTTATGGCCGCCAAGCGCTCCCGGCCACACGGTCATTTCGCCATTTTCAAAACGAATGTTGGCCGCTTCGACAGGGTGTCCAGTGGCAACATCAATACGCTCAGCCCAGGTTACCTTGCCGGTTTTTTCGGCGGAAATCAGTTTTCCGGTTTCCCTGTCGATAACATAGAAAAAACCGTTGGTGGGTGCCTGCATGAGAACAGGACGGATGCGTCCGTCGATTTCCAGATCTGCCAATAAGATATCCGCCGTGGCTTTGTAGTCCCAGGCTTCGCGGGGGTTAACCTGATAGTGCCAGATATATTTTCCCGTATCCGGCTCTAAGGCGACAATGGAAACCAGAAACAGATTATCGCCATCTCCAGGGCTGCGCACGCTGGGGTTATAGGGACCGGAATTGCCGGTGCCTATATAAAGTCTGTCCAGTTTTTCATCATAAGTGATACCGTGCCAGACAGTGCCGCCGGTGCCGGTCTTCCAGTATTCGCCGCTCCAGGTTTTGGCAGCCATTTCCATAACGGGATCGCCGGCATTGTCTTCAGGGCTGCCAGGAACCGTATAAAACCGCCACAGTTGTTTTCCGGTTTTAAGATCAAAGGCGGTGACAAAACCGCGATTACCCCAGTCGGCGCCGCCGTTGCCAATAATCACTTTATCCTTAAACACCCTTGGCACACCGGCGCTGAAATAATTTTGGTCTTGTGGAAAGGTGCGAACATTCCAGAGCAGTTCACCGGTTTTGGCATCCAGCCCTTGCAACCTGCCGTCATTGGTGGCAACAACAATTTTGCCGTCACCATAGGCAACGCCGCGATTGGCTCTGAAAACAGTGCGTAGCTGTTCTGGCTGTATGTTTTTCCACACTTCCGGGTCGTGTTGCCAGAGAAGTTTTCCTGTTACAGCATCCACTGCATAGACAACAGAGCCGCTGCCGGGAAAATAAAGGACGCCGTCAACACTGATGGGGGTTGCTTCCAATGCCGCTCTTTCATCGGGCAAATCCAGATACCAGCTCAGGCCTAAGCGGCCAACAGTGTCCGTATTAATTTGACTCAGGGGGCTGAAATGATTATCGGAGTTATCATGACCTTTCATTGGCCAACCCTTATCCTGTTCCGGGGCTAAAATTGTTCCGGCGTTCAGGCTTAGAGCCGTGAAGGCAAGAATAACAGCAGCAAGCCAGACATGTTTTGTGATCATTGTTGAAACTCCAGATTAGCAACAGGTTATACTTATACTTGACAAGCAGGTCAGAACAAAAACAGGAGACATTGTCATTTAACGCAGCATCCGGCAATTTTTACAGGAAGAAATCCCCGGTGTTGCCTAAATTGGTTCGCATTAAGAACGCATATAATACTGACCACCCGGAAAAATAAAAGTTATTTCAGGAAAATTTTTGCAACCAGTCATCTCAATGGTCAACCTTGACAATAAACGACACAGAGAATCCTTCCATGAACAAGCCACTACAAAAAAGTTTGCGCGCCATTGATTTGAATCTGTTGCCCATACTGAGGGAACTGCTTTATAGCCAAAATGTCTCCAAGGCGGCGGAACGCCTCCACATGACACAACCCGCTGTCAGCGATGCCTTGGCCAGGCTAAGAAATCAGTATGGCGATGAAATTCTGGTGAGGGTCGGCAGAAACATGGTCATTACCCCCTTTGCCAAAACTCTGATTGAACCGCTGGATGAACTTCTTGGCCGTATTGACAGTCTGACCAACGCCAACAACCAAGACGCCATTGCCGCTATTGACTCGACAACCATTGATTCCTGGTTAATGGCAAAAAGACCAGCAAAACAGCGTCAAGAAACATCGAACCTATAGATTTCAGCTGTACCAACTATTCGAATTTTTGTTTTAACTTTTGGCAAAATTCCCGTAATCTGCTGTTTCGCTAAGCGCAGTTGGTGCAGAACATGCCAAGCCATGGATAGAAGAGACATTTATTTTTACATTCAGCTTCAGGGAACCTGCAAACCAAGCTGCTTTAAAAATTGGCCAGGATCTACCAGCTGAAATACATAATTTAAAACCACAAAATCTTTACTTTCAGGAGCTACTTACCGTGTCAATCACATCAACACTGATCTCAAGAGCCAGAGAAATTGCCCCGCTGGTGGCGGCAGAGGCGGAAAATACCGACCGCAACGGCGCCATTTCCGACAAAGTCATAGATGCTTTTTGCGATGCTCAGCTACTGGAAATTCTGGTGCCAAAGCGCTTTGGCGGCCATGAACTAAATTATGAAACCATGGCAAGGGTGGTTTATGAAATTGCCCCCCATTGCACCTCCACAGCCTGGGTACTTTCCTTCTATATCGGCCACAACTTTATTCATTCCCTGTTCCCGGAAAAATCCCAGGAAGAAGTGTTTGCCAATCGCCCCTATGCACTGACCCCCGGGACTGTGGCGCCAAATTTTAGCCTTACACCTGTGGATGGCGGCTATATTGCCAATGGCAGGAGTTCGTGGAATTCCGGCAGCTCAAGATGCGACTGGTTTCTCAACAATGGCCTGGTCAAGATAGAAGGACAACCGCCGACGATGCGCTGTTTTTTTGTCCGCGCCAAGCACGCCAATATCATCGACAACTGGAATGTAGCGGGCATGAAAGGCACATCCAGCGGCGACATTGAACTCAAGGATGTTTTTGTCCCCGAATACCACACCACAGAAACCCTGGGTCTACTGGGCGGCACATCTCCAGGTTCCTTGATTCACAAAACGCCGATTTATTCCATGCCTCTGCTGCCCTTTGTGCTCGGCGAGGTCATGCCTGTGGTTGTCGGCGCCTACCGCGGTGCAGCCAATGACTTTAAAAAACTTACCGAAGAACGCTTCACAACGTTCACTTCGGCAAAAGTTCTCAGCAAACAAACAGCGCAAATGCGCATAGGGCACGGGCAGACTGGCGCCGCACTCGCTGAAGCCATGCTCGAAAACTATATTGCAGAAATCGACCGCGCCGATGTCGATCGCTTCAAACCTCTGGAGGCGCGTGCAGCCGCAAAGAGCAAGGTGTCCATGGTCACGGATTTTTGCAGTTCTGGGATCAATTATCTCTTCAAAGGTGCGGGCGCCGGTGCATGGCGCAACGAATCATCCCTGCAGCGCTTTTTCAGGGACTTGAACATGTTAACCGTTCATGGATTTCTCGACCTCGAAGTGGCAACAGAAACCTACGGCAGAATTTTGGTTGGCCTGCCCCCTGAAAGTCCGTTGTAAAAAACCTTATTGAGGTTGCCAGGCTGGACAGATACAATTTGGCTTATTGGGTAATCGCATTAATTTTACAGACTCTAGAATATCGCGTGCTGGGCTCGCGCCTACAAATCACCACACGCAAGCCACACACAGCGGCACGGATACTCTCTTGCGCAGCAAGCCATTAACCAGATATTCTCTAAGGAAACTCTGACTAATGTCATTCCCGCGCAAAGGGAATCTATAATCCGTTGATTTTTTCTGGACTCCCGCCTGCACGGAAGTGACGAAAACAGAATTAATGAGAGCTTCCTTAATCAATAAATTCAGGAGTAGATTTTTAATGAAATTAGCATCTTTTTCACCTGCCAACAGCGTAGATAACTCTCCACGCATAGGTATTGTTATTGACAGCGGCATGGTCGATACAAGGAAACACCTTGCGAATTGTCCCTCAGACATGAAAATACTCATAGACGAATGGGATCAATGGGCAGAAAAATTCAAATCACTGACGACCCTAAAACCAGATTTTGCGCTTTCAGGGTGCCACTTTCATGCCCCTATATCCCGTCCGGGAAAGATCATGGGCATGGGTTTGAACTATTCTGATCACGCCGCAGAAGCCAATATGGAACTTCCCAAAGAACAGATGTGGTTTTGCAAGGCTGTCACCAGCGTTAATGGCCCCTATGACCCAATTCAACTGCCCAAAGCCTCCAGCAAGCTGGACTACGAGGCAGAGCTGGTTTTTGTTATTGGCAAGCGCTGCCGCCATGTCAGTCGCGAAGACGCCAAATCAGTGATTTTTGGCTATTGCGTCGGCAACGATGTCAGTGTCCGCGACTGGCAGTTCAAAAGCTCTCAATTCAATATTGGCAAATCCTTTGATTCCCACGCGCCCTTTGGCCCCTGGATTGTTACGCCGGATGAAATCGATCCCCACAACCGCGCCATTCGCTGCACCGTAAACGGTGAGGAACGCCAAAATTCCAATACGTCCTACTTTATTTTTGACTGCTACGATATGGTGGCTTTTCTCTCCCAGGCCATGACTCTGGAACCTGGCGACATTTTTTACACAGGCACACCCAGCGGCGTTGGCGCCGTGATGACGCCGCCGAAATGGCTCAAGGAAGGGGATATTGTTCGCGTTGAAATTGAGGGTATTGGCGCTATAGAAAACAGGGTTTTACCGGAATAAAAAGGGCCTTCTAACAACGAACCAACAGCAACGGAAATCTATCGCCAACAGGGTTCGCAGCTACATAAAATTGCTCGATAAATAACTGCTTTAACTGTTCTGTCAAATGTGACTCCCGCCTGCGCGGGAGTGACAAAAACAGAATTAATCAGAGCATCCTTAAGTCTTTGCCGCCAGATGTTTCGCAGCTCTGTAGCCAAACGTCATTCCCGGACCAATGCCGGAACCACCACCAGGGTATACGCCGCGCATCACAGAATTTTGATCCAGTCCCACGGCATAAAGACCATCAATAACGGCACCCTCTTCCGTCATCACCTGGGCATCGACCGTGGTTTTCATTCCTAGAACAGTGCTGACATCGCCGGGATGAATGGCCACGGCATAGAATGGTCCTTCAGACAAGGGCGCCAAATTCGGATTTGGCGTATGGTTGAAATCCCCCTGGGAATTGTCATATGCATTACCGCCACGATTAAACTCAGGATCATTGCCGTCCTTTGCGTGGCTATTAAACGTTGCTATGGTTTCAGAGAGGGTTTGTGGGTTTATGCCCAGCTTGGCAGCCAGTGCCGTTATGGTCGGCGCTTTAATCAAATAGCCATTTTTAATAAAGTGGCCAATAGGATAAGGGGCAGCTAGCGCAAAACCCATTCCATAGGAACGCAAAAACTTGTGATCGCCAATAAAATAGGCGGTGGTAATGTTATTTTTCTGCATGATATTGACAAATGTCTGATAGGGTGCGGCTTCATTGGCAAAGCGTTTGCCACTTTGATCGACAATGATCGATCCTGGTTTGCCACGATCTGGACCAAAGTGGGGATATTTCGACAGAGAACCATCTTTGTTAACCATTATCGACACCGGCGCCCATACACCATTTTCCGGATTCACCGCCCCCAGAGCACCACCGGCTTCTTGCCCTATACGAATACCATCGCCGGTATTTTCATCGGGCTGAACACTGATATGAGAGTCAGCAAGAGGAATATATTTCGCCCGCAACTCAGGATTGGCGCCAAAACCGCCGCTGGCAAGAACCACACCTTTTTTCGCAGTAATAGTAACGGCGACGCCTTCCCGCTGCACAATGGCG
>Ga0265293_10002074_pt1 | contig 41650 bp, 25 predicted proteins | sample Munlanlewell138R_FD_192505 | JGI IMG/M metagenome (GOLD analysis project Ga0265293, IMG submission 192505) | Leachate microbial communities from a municipal landfill in Southern Ontario, Canada - Leachate well 138R | ecosystem: Engineered > Solid waste > Landfill > Unclassified | place: Canada...
CTTCGAGCGGTTCGATATCGCCCTCCCACGTAATTTTGGCATTATTGAAATCCATCCCATCAGGGAAATTTTCAACCGTTTCAAGATTTTCATAATCGATCGTGCTTTCGTTTCGCACGGTAAATACGTGATTGGTTATGACATTATCGATGTAAGTAGCCGTCAGTCCACCCTCCTTGCCATCGGCATCGTAAAGTTTAAATTGGCTTATCTGCCCATAAGGACGTGGATCGCCATAACGCGTCAAGGAATAATTATCCCACAGTAATCCATAGTTCTTGGTAGAAACAATAAAAGGAATAGAGACTTTGGTATTGTACTGAAAAAGCTCCTCATTTTTACCTTTATAATTTATTTCGTGAGCCTGATGCTGCCCCAAACCGTAAATGCCCTCATCATCTGAAGATTCGAAAATCTGCTGCAATTCGTAACCACCAACACCATCGACCTCAACCGGCTTAAAGGTCCTTCCATTGGGATATTCCCGAAGAATTGCATTCCCATTCAAATCGAGAAAACGAACTTCTCCCGAAACTTTCGAAACCTCCACCTGCAAATTGGAAGTAGTCAACACCACCGATTCTTTTTTATCCGTAACCGTAAAAGGTACTTTTCGTGTCTTTTTCAAGACCACCAGGCTTTCCTCGTCACTGAATTTGTCGGAAGTTGCCGACACCCGGATGATATCGTCGTCAAAAGGCTCTATCCTTACCGCTTTAGCTTCGCCTTCACGTGGATAAACGATCAAGGCATCATCGTCGGAAGTCCATCCCCTACCGGAACATGACCATCCGACCACCGCTATCAATACAAAAAATAAAAATCGTTTCATTTTAAAATCGGGAAACCTGTCCCCATTAATTTATTTCTTCGAAAATTTTAACAACTCATGTCGTAATGCATTACCTTGCTAAGGTATTGGAAATTTCCCAATCGGGCATATTTTGATTTGCTAAATATTCTAAAAACTGCTTTTCAAGCCGTTTGAAATACTCTTCGTGTCTGTTTTTTATTCAAGATGGGTATGCACAATCTATTTTTAGAACATTTTTGACCATTCCTTATTGAATTTACGAATGCAAAAGAATAGAAGTCATTTTTTGCTAAAATGAAATAGTCGGATAATTAGGACTATAAAGCAGTGTTTCGTTGCGTATTACCAATTTATCGTCTTTTACGAAACCTTCCCCTCTTTCACGCAAATGGTCGACCATCCTCCGACGCATCTTCGTCAGTATCTCACCGTATGCGGCGGATTCGGAAAGGTTTTTCGTTTCTCCCGGATCAACGGAAAGATCAAACAACTGTTCTTTCCCCGTACGGAAAAACCAAATGTATTTGATTTTGCCATCCGTCAAGGCGCTCCAATAATTATCCGGGCTGTAACAGGTGGCATGCTCCAGGTCGATAAACTCCCTCCATGCACATCCTTCACGGGAAACCAACCTCAGCAGCGATTTGCCGTCCATGTCTTCCGGTATCTCCCCTCCTGCCACATCCAAAAAAGTGGGAAGAAAATCGCGCAGTTCGACCGGCTGTCCGACCCGCTTTTTGCTCCTGTCTATCCGCTCCGAAACACCCGATGGCCATTTCACGATATACGGTATGTGGGACGATCCCTCGTAAGCATACGTCTTGCGCCAATGGTGATGGTCTCCCAACATATCGCCGTGATCGGACGTGTAACAGATCAAGGCGTTGTCGTACATGTTTTTCTCTTTCAAAACACGCACAATTTCCCCTATCTGATCGTCGATGAAGGTGATGTTCGCATAATAATGACGCCGCGAATTCTTCGCATATTCTTCTCCCAAATTCGCAAAAGCCGCATCTTTTGCCACTTCCCCCGGGTCTTTCCTTTCGGCATATTCGCCACACCAGTCGCCCACAACCGGTGCAGGAATTTCCTTATCCCGATACAGGTCCAAATACCGCCGGGGTGGATCATAAGGACTGTGCGGACGCGCAAACGATATCTTGAGAAACAAGGGTTTGTCGCTCTCGTAGTTTCTTATCAATTCGCAGGCGGTTTGCCCTGTCCAAAAGGTGGGATGAAGATGCTCGTCCAATTTGTACACTCCCGCACGGTGTTCGTTCCAACCGATTCCCGTCAAATCCGGGTCCTTATCGGGAGCTTGCAATTGAAACCATTCGCGATAATCGCTTACAAAATCCGGCGTTTCCACCCGACCGCTCTCGTCCACCAATGTCGCACGAAATCCGTGAAGGGATTTTTGCGGATACCAGTGCATTTTCCCTATCCCGAAGGTATAATAACCCAGTTCGTCCAACATCCGGGGCATTTCGTACCTGTATTTGCGGGCAACCCTTCCATAACCCAACATGCCGTGATGCCAGGGGGAAAGACCCGTCAGCAAACCCGATCGTGCCGGAGTGCTGCTGGGAGTGGAAGAATAACCGTTGACAAAAACGGTTCCCTCTTTTGCCAATTGGTCGATATGGGGGGAAATAACCGCATCGTTCCCCATGCAATGCAACGCATCGCCGCGATGTTGATCGCTCATGATGAAGATGATGTGGGGCTGTTTGCCCCCGACGGTTTGCTCCCGGATCGGACCAGGATCCTTCCATGAATTTTCCCTCCCCGAAAAAGAATCTGCCCCGGCAGCTGCAGATCCCTTCATCGCTGCTCCCATAATTAAAGAGCCTTTTATGAAATCGCGTCGCTTCATCTGTTTTTGTTCTCCCTCTTTGTCTGTTTTTTGTTTATCCTTTAAAGTCATGTCCTACCCTGCCAACCCTATTCCATAACTCCCGATTCTCTTGAAATCTCCCTTTAAAATAAATTGTATTCTCCAAAACCGGGGTCCGTCATTTTTTCTCCTTCAAATCTTTCCTTAATTGGATCGTTTGCGTGAAATTTATGAAAAATACCCATCGATCACAATTCCATGCCGATGCCCTTGGCTTTCTCTTCCCGGAGGATCTCCTTCATGAAACGCACAACCAACGGATTGCCGGCGGCAACATTGTCGTACTCGCCCCGGTCGTGCATCATGTCGTAAAGCTGATCCTGCGGATCGTTTCCCAACTCGATGTTGGTGAAGGGATTGTAAGAGGACCCATCGTTGGGTTCTATGTATTTCCAATGCCGGGTGAGCACGGTCAACGTACTTGCCGCGCCGATAACGTAATCGCGTCCCTTTTCGTCATGTCCCAACCAGGCATCGAGCTGATCCCGGCTGTCCGCAACTTCCTTTTCAGAAATATCCAAATCAACCAAACGCGCCAATGTAGCCAGCATGTCGATCTGCGAAACAAGTGCCGACGATTCCTTCGCTTGTGTCTTCCCCTGCCAATTCACGATAAACGGTACGCGCGTGCCGGCCTCGTAAGCACTGTATTTCCCTCCGCGAAACGGTCCCCACGGCTTGTGATTCTTCAGCTTTTCTACCGCCTGATCGGCATAACCGTCGTCAACAACCGGACCGTTGTCGCTCGTAACGATGATCAGCGTGTTTTCGCGAATCCCGGCCTTTTCCAAGGCTTTCACGATTTCGCCGACCGACCAATCGAACTGCACGATGGCATCGCCGCGAAGTCCCATATCGGTCTGCCCCCAAAATCTTGGATGGGGATAACGCGGAACATGAACATCGTTCGTTCCGAAATAAAGAAAAAACGGCCTGTCTTTGTTTTCTTCGATGAACCGCACGGCATGCACCGTGATGCTGTCGGCAATGTTTTCATCTTCCCACAAGGCCGATTTGCCGCCCTTCATGTAACCAATGCGCGAAATGCCGTTCACGATGCTCATGTCGTGTCCGTGACTGGGTTTCAGTTTTGTCAGCAATTCCGGATTGTCCCTGCCGGTCGGCTCGCCCGGAAAGTTTTCCGTATAGCTCACCTGTATCGGATCTCGGGGATCAAGACCGACAACACGTTGGTTCTCCACAAATACGCACGGAACCCGATCGCCCGTAGCTGCCATGATATAGGAATAATCGAAACCGATCTCGTGTGGACCCGGCGTTATCAAACCGTTCCAGTCCTGCTTCCCCGTTTCCTCTCCCAATCCCAGGTGCCATTTCCCTACCGCTCCCGTCCTGTAACCGGCTTCTTTCAGCATCTTTGGCACCGTGTACCGATCCGGTTTGATGATCAGTGCCGCATCGCCGGCAGCTATCCCCGTGCCTTTCCTGCGCCAGGGGTATTCCCCCGTAAAAAGACCGTAACGCGACGGCGTGCTGGTGGCGGCAGCCGAATGGGCATTTACGAAACGGATACCGTCTTGCGCCAAAGCGTCCACATGAGGCGTATGCACTCGCGTTGCTCCGTAACACGACAAATCGCCAAACCCCAAATCGTCTGCGTAAATGAGCACGATGTTGGGCTTTTGCTGCGCCTCAACATGCAGCATAGAAAGAGTACTCAACCCTAAACCTGCAAATAAAAATTTGAATCTACACATAAAGCTTACATGAATATGAATTATATTTCCTATGTTCCTTTCTTCGCGGATTTGTCACGTCAGACGGCAGCAAAGGTAACCATCATCCCTATTACTGATTGAAATCGGTTCCTTATGCTTCGCATTGCGTTCACCTGCCTGTTGCATGTTGCAAACGTGTATCGTTCTATTTTTTGTTTACATTTACTCTGAATTTGTTTCAGGACTAGACAGGATGTGTAAAAACTGCACCCTTCTCCGTACCAAGTCCGTACCAACTCCGCTCCTTCCTCGCTCCATGCTTGCATCAGCCTTGCACCAAATATGCACGACAATCGGGCGGTTTATGCAGTGAGCATGCGGGTTTCACGCATCATCAACCTGCGGAATCCGGAGTTGCTCTTCCTGCCTTGGAGCGAACAAAGAGCGAAGGAAGAGCGAACAAGGAGCGGAGAAATGCCTCCGAAACCTGTCCTGGGTGATCCCAAATCCGGATGTCAACAATTATCCGAAAATCCAGGTTCGTGCCATAAAACAAAAGGTTTACGTAATAAAAATACACATTCCCCTGCAGTTACGAAAATGTTTTCGATTTATTTTGCTGCCATTCAGCATTTATTATTCAAGCTGCAAGTTCCGAATATATCTTCTTTTTTATTTGAATACGTGTTTCATCGGACGTCCGATCCACACCTGAGGAGTTTTCAGATCGAAAATGTAGGCAATGGTTGCGGCTATATCGAATTGCATCATGCTCTCCTTAAATTCCGGAATCCGTTTGACGTTCTTCCCGAAAACAATAAACGGCGTTTCGAGCTCCTGAAGCGTCTTTCCACCATGACCTTTCCCGATACCTCCGTGGTCGGCACTTATGATGATAATTGTATCGTCCCATATGCCTGCTTCTTTTGCAGCTTCAATAATCTGTCCGATATAGCCATCCAGTTCCGAGAGCTTCGCATAATAAGCCGGCGTGTCGTGTCCGTCGGCATGACCAACGTGATCCGGATTGTCGAAAACGACCGCCAAAAGATTCGGCTTTTTCTCTTTTATGTATTTTACGGCCATGTCGGACAATGCCGTCGGAAATTTTTCGTAATCTGCTGCCCCGGCATGATAATTCAACGACAACGTATCCACCAGGTATTTGATGCCGTCCCATTCGTATAAACATCCAATCTCGGCTTTGGGATCGACCTCGCGGAGCAACCCGAAAATCGTGGGAAAAATCCCGTTACGGTTAACCTCCCGAGAAGGAATCTCCGGCGTACGTGAACCCCACTCGGTATATCCGTGCAATTCGGGACAGGCCCCCATGAACATCGATGCCCAATTCACCGCACTCGAAGAAGGCAATACCGCCCGTTTCTTCAACGTATATGCCCCCTCTTCCATCAATTTCTTGACAACCGGCATATCGGCTTTTTCCACACTGTAGGAACCCCATCCGTCCAGTCCGATCAAAATCACATGCTTGGCTTTAGTCCCTGCATACAGACTGAAATGGGCAAAAAAGACCAAACATGCAATAACTTGTAAAATTCTTTTCGTTCTCATTATCCTTATTTTTTTAGTGTTGTTTATAATATTGAAAAAATTTGCGAAAACCCCGGTATCTGTCACTACCCAACCCTGCACCAAACTTAAAGGTTCAACAAATGTATCCTCTTTTTTAATAATTCCACAACTAAAAGCATTTTTAAAAAATTCTGTATCCTGACATAATAAATAATCACTTACAAGATGCCGCCATTATCATCACGATGCAGAAACACTAATCGATAAATTGAAATAAACTGAACCCCAAATGTTTTTTGTCAATCTTCTAGGGCTCGCTATAATAGCACTGCTAAACCTCATCCGGCCACGGACAGGATTTCCCGTTAGATTTAAAAGCAGGACGTTGGGCTTTTACTTTCCTTAGATATTGCCCAAGGTCTTTTGATAATTTTTTTACGATCGCCGGACATTGCGCAGCCAGATTTTGCTTTTCACCAATATCGTTACGAATATTAAATAACTCTTTTTCTCCGGTTTGATAATAGTATATCAGTTTCCAATCGCCACTACGTATCGTACAGGTAGGTCCAATACCGGGTCCTTCATTTCCCCACAAATTCGGATAATTCCAATACAAGTTTCGCCCTTTGCTTGGATCGCCCGTTCCTTTCAAAAGAGGTACAAAACTTTTGCCGTCTATGGGCTGAACCGTTCTGAATTTTCTTATCCCGGCCATTTCCAATATCGTCGGAAAAAAATCCTCGATAATGAGATAACTTCCGCATGTTGTTCCGGGTTTTACCATCCCCGTCCATTTAACGATCATCGGCACACGTATACCCCCTTCGTATGCCGATCCTTTTCCGCTGTTGAGCGGAGCATTCTGTGTGTGCAAAGGTGGATCGCGCCATGTCGTATCGGTAGAAAAACCGCCATTGTCTGACATGAAAATAATAATGGTATTCTTATCTTCCTCATTCTTTTCGAGCCAATCCAAAATATCTCCCAAACTTTTATCCATTCCTTCAAGCAATGCTGCATAGCCTGCTTCTTTTTCTGAAAGACCAGCTTCGAGGTATTTGGAATAAAATCGTTTATCGCGATCGACGGGAATATGAACTGCATAGTGCGACAGGTATAAATAAAACGGCTGCCCAAGTTTTTTGGCTTTATCCAAGGCTTTAAGAGCTTCAAGCGTCAATGCTTCGGTCAGAAAAATATCTTTCCCCCAATACTCTTTTAACCCGGGAACAGCCTGTAAAGGCGATGGTTTCCCGTCGGTACGGTTCCCGAAATTCTTCGTACCCAAATAACTCGCAACACCTCCTCCTGCATGGCCCGCAATATTGACTTCGAATCCGAAATGATGGGGATTCTCTCCCGGCGTGTCGACAGCACCCCAATGAGCTTTGCCACAATGAATGGTATGATAACCGGCATTCTTCAATAGTTGGGGCAATGAGGTAATGCAATACGTGTAGGGGATGTTGTCGACCTGACATATCCCGTTGACATTCCAATCGGGAAAATCGAGGGTAGGGCTCTTACGGTCGGTTGACGTATTTTTTTCCAATGTCCAATTGGTAACCCGATGACGCGCCGCATTCATCCCACTCATCAAACTTGCACGAGAAGGTGAGCTCACACTGCATGCGTATGCTTGAGTGAACATCATCCCCTCAGAAGCCAGTCGCTCCATATTGGGAGTATGGTAACGTCGGTTAAGAGGCGTTTTTTCAACCCAAAAAGGCAGCGAGGTATCTTGCCAACCCATATCGTCGACCATAAAAAGAATGATATTGGGGCGTTGATCGACATAAACACCCTGTTGCGCCGATACATCAATTAGGGGTGCAACAGCCAATGCCATTAAAGATCTTTTGTTTATCATCTATTTATGTATACTTCAGCAATTTTTAAGACTCCCGAATCTACTATTATTCTCAAATCGGTAGCCATAGATTCTTTGAAAGCATATTTTTCCGGAACATTTATCCTGCTTGGTTTACCTTTATAAACCGTCAAAAATTGTCCGCCACCACTTGAGAGTTGAATTTCAAAAGTCGAATTCAAGTCGGTTCCTTCATGCCAAACAATATCAATATAATCAATTGCCTGTTGGGAGTTTATAGGAAAGGTTAAACAATCATTCTTCTTTCCCTCCCAATAAGTAGAAAAGTCATTGTCGAGAACATTCTTGGCTGTAGAAGAAAACGGAGTAGATACTACGCGAAGCTCTTCACTCTTTTGTATGCTTTTCCCCTTTATATCAGCATTTTCCACCACAGTAAAAACATCTTGTAAACGTATATCCTCGGAAGATGCCCCCACCATAACTCTAAAATCGCCGGGTTCCACAACCCACTCTTCATCGATATTATAAAGTTGCAAATCGCGAGGTTGAATCACAAAGGCAACTTCTTTTTCTTCTCCGGGCAAAAGATATATCCTTTCGAATCCGACCAAATTTTTTCCATAAACATATATTCGCTATTAACTCTGCGATGATTTCAGATTACTTAATCGTATCAGTGCCTCGATATAATAATAATCCGCATAATTAATAGATGCATTGATCTCAGAACCATTGGGTTTGTGACCCACCGAACGAAGCAGAAATGCGGAGTTTTTTTCTCTGCTCTGATACTCGTTTGATGAAAGTGTGATCAACATATTCACCGCTGCATTTCTATAATCAACCGCTTTTACCGGATCATCTTCCAACTGGGAGAGTTCCAAAAGTGCTGAAGCTACTATTGAAGCTGCAGAAGCATCCTTGGGCTCATCCGGAATATTGGGAGCATCGAAATCCCAGTAAGGGACATAATCCTCTGACAATCGCTTCAAATAGATATCAGTTACTTTTTCAGCAAAACGCAGGAATTTTTTATCTTTTGTCTCCCTATAAACCATTGTGAATCCGTAAATCGCCCATGCCTGTCCACGGGCCCACATCGTATCATCAGCATAACCCTGATGCGTAACACCTTTAATGAAATGACCGTCGATGGTGTCATATACTGCTACATGGTAACTACTGCCGTCTTCCCTGAAATGGTATTTCATGGTTGTTTCTGCATGTTTAGTGGCAATATCATATAATTCTTTGTTCCCGCCGTTTGCAGCAGCCCAATATAACATTTCGAGGTTTAACATATTATCAATAATCGTATTGTGAGGCCAATTGTTCGGTTCCACTTCACGGGGCCATGAAAGGATCGTACCTACTTTGGGATTAAATAACGTTGCCAACGTATCGGCTGCGTTCAGAATGATTTGCTTGTATTTTTCATCTCCCGTCAGCCGGTATCCGTTGCCATAGCTACAAAACACTTGGAAACCCAGATCGTGGTCGTATGCGGGAAGCGTAGTCAATGGTTCTAAAATATCGGTATAATGCCTGGCTGCCTCCAGCATCTCTTCACTTTTTGTATTTTCGTAATTGTACCACAATATCCCGGGCCAGAAACCGACTGTCCACTCTTCTATTTTGACGGGCACGAGATTCCATTCGGATTGTCCTGCCAGTATATTCCGGGGCATCATCGTGGTGTCGCCTATGCGACTTAATGTTTTTTGAATTTGCTCATTACAGTAATTCAACTCCTGATCCACGTCTAAAGTATTATTGACTACTTTTGGCGCACACGCGCACAAGGATATGGCTATCACCAATCCCGACATTACTTTGTTGATCTTCATCATTATTCCTATTATATTTGTTTTGAATTTAAAATGTTGGCAGCTAAAGCCGAGGCCTTTAGATGTTTTGTGGGGTACTCATAGCTATTCTAAACCAATCCACATCTACCCATGAACGGCTCGATCCTTCATCACGATTCATGATGAACAGGCCGGTCTTTGCACCGATCCATTTTCCCTGACGGGCTTTGAATGTTTCGGGAAACGACTGGAAGTGCTTTCCGTCAACGCTGTAAGCAAAGGTGCAGATGCCTCCGTCAGCGACTTTTACCCGCAGCCAGATTTCCGCGTCGGGAATGGGAGTCTTATAATTATATTTTTCGTTGACTTTTATCTTTTTAAGCTCGGTTACAGAGACGATCTGCTCAGGAGTCTCCTGCTCCGCATCTTGACAGGTCGCATATTCTATAGCATACCCTCCCTTTGTCTTTACCAGAGAGATATGGGCATAATCCCTTCCCATCATGATCAGTCCTGCTTTATCGCCCTCGTTCAGCAGTACAGCCGAGAATTTCGTGGTAGCTGTAAACACAGGTGCAGGAAGTTTTTGTAGTAGCAGGTTCGGGACACCCCAGAAATTGACAAAATCGTCGGGATAATATTGTCCGTACATACGCAGATAGCCGTTTGGCGAGGGAAATGCCCAGGCCTGCTGCGGATTGGCATGCCAAGACCATTGCAAGCCTAGTTTGGGCGTGTTGAACTCATCGCTCTCCAGAGGTGTTTCCACCGGATAAGTCTGTCCCACATCCGGTTTTTTGTATGTCAACACAGGTTCTCCGCAATAATCTTTATCGTTGATTCCCATCACAGGCCAGCCATCTTTCCATGTAACCGGCTGCAAGTGGGTAATACGACCATAGGCGGCTTTGTCCTGAAAATGGAGGAACCACCATTCACCTGCCTGCGTTTCCACCAATCCTCCCTGATGCGGACCGTTGATATCTGTTTTTCCTTGTGCCAATACGGTTTTCACTTCATAGGGACCATACACATTCTTTGAGCGCAATGCCAGTTGCCAGCCCATTGCCACTCCCCCCGCAGGCGCAAGCAGGTAGTAATAACCATCTTTCTTATAGAATTTACCGCCTTCCACGGTATGGTTCACACCGTCGTTACCGTCATAGATCAATGTCTCTTCACTGATTACTTTTGTGCCGTCGGCATTCATTTCACAAACGGCCATGATGCTGTTCAACCCCGCACGGCTTCCTGCCCATGCATGTACTAGGTACACCTTCCCGTCGTCGTCGAAAAGCGGACTCGGATCAATACGGCCTTTGCCGGGAAGGACAAGTACCGGCTTATCCCAGTCACCAAGAATATCTTTTGTCTTAACTACATAAATGCCGAAATCGGGATCGCCCCAGTAGATCAGATATTTACCCTTGTGGTACCGGATACAGGGAGCCCAAACGCCTCTGCCGTGTTGCGGCTTATCGAAAAAACCTTCCGGAACACCTTCTATTTTTAGGTCCTTCAGCGCATAATTGACGATCTTCCAGTTGACCAGGTCATTGGAATGTAATATCGGCAATCCGGGCACACAATTAAAGCTTGATGCTGTCATATAATAATCATCTCCAACCCGAATCACATCCGGGTCGGAATAATCGGCATAAAGGACCGGGTTTTGATAAGTACCATCGCCCTGGTCAGAGACCCATACTTTTGATTTGTATTGAGCGTTGGTTTGTACACATAATAATATTCCGAGTATAACAGTTATCCTTCTCATCACTTATTCTAAATATGTTATAACATTGTTCTCTCCTCTATTACAAGTGACAACTCCATTAGTTTCAATTATGTTGTTTGTTACCAGTTTGCCAATCACAATAGGCATATTGGTTGTATTTCTAAAGTTCAATTTTGTACATGCTCCTTCTCCATATGGTGACATAGACTCCCCATGCTCCGGATGAGTATATCCAATTAATATTGGCAGTGCTTGTGTACGACTATTTCCTTTAATAGCTTTTAAAGTTACCTTATTGTTATTCCCCTGTATTGTAGCCAAAGCATGCACAATCCTGTCTGATTCATTCGGTAACACTTCTATTTCCACATTGGCATTACTCCCTTCCATAAATAGCAATGGCCCGTAATTAGCATCACCTCTACTATTTTTAACAACCGCATTGTCACCGAACCAGTAAGCTCTCTCAGCACCGATAACCGTACAATTTTCGAGAACAACACCACCATTCGTACGTAATTCAAATCCTCCACGAGTATTCTTTGCCGTACAATTCTTAAATCGGATATTCCTATTCTGACCATACGTACGAAACCCATCTTCACACAGCGACTTCATATATCCTGGCGTTACAATGTATTGCCCCTCTCTGTTGGGTGTCCATGTACGGAAATTCACATCGAAAGCAGGTCCTGATTTTTCTTTTAAAATCTCATCGGTTGATCGAACTTCACCTTCAACCAGACAATTTTCAAAATAGATATCTCCGGCATTCTTCTGTATGTAAAAACCATGTCCGAATGAACGCATATACAACTTACATCCAAGAATATTAGTATGGCTGCCAGTTATCAGGAAACCGCTTTGTTTCTGGTGTCTTATAACATCAGGTCCTCCTTTACCGAATAAGTCGCCATAACCGTAAGGAAATGATCCCTGAACATAAATGGTGAAGTTTTTTATGGTATTTTTTTCTCCGGCTACTTCGAAGGTGGATCCTCCGGGAGAGAGACCGTTTCCTATACTTGTAATCGTCAATCCCTGTAAAGTATTTCCCGTGCCGGTCACCATAATCTCCGAGGTGTGGATGGGAAATTTGAGTCGTTCACGCAATTGGGTGTCGATCTCTAGTTCCACATCGTCGAAGATGAAAATATTGTTATCTCCGCTGAAATTGAGATATTGATAATCTTTTCTCTGCACCTTTGCCTGTATGCTGTCGCCATTCAGATAATCAGCTAACTTGTATTTTCCGGCTTTAAGCGTAACCTGATTATTGCTTTTAGCTGCGTAGAACGCCAAAACCTTTAGACTTGATACAGTCACGGATTCTGCCTTTGCTATCGATGAAAAAAGTGCTATCAGTACGACGTTCGGGATAAAAATATTTTTTTTCATTTTCTTATGTGATAATGATTGTGATGTTCGTTTCACAACTTAATCTTCTGATAACTCATTTTATCCATTTTCATCTGCATACCACCGGCATTTGTAATGGTTACGGGCTTGTCGCAGGTAAAATAATAACTACCGTCCTTAAATTCCAGCGTACAGTTTGTTCTTTCTGCAGACTCTATTCTGAACCCTTTTCCCTCAATCAAGAGCCCATCACCCATAAAAAGGGTAAAGCTATCACCATCCTCACTGATCACACTGTAGGTTGCATTGACTGACATGCTGCTGTAGGATATCATTTCCTCTTCCACGGAGGAGAAAATATAATCGATCCTACCTGTTTTACTTCTCACTTTCAATCCTACAAAATCAGGAGACAAGCTTTGTTTATTGTCCGGTTCAAAAGAGGTGATCGATTCGATTGACCTCCCCTCAAGCTCTGTCGTTGGTTCGAAAACAGATACGAACGGATGATTCCAAGCCTCACCGTGTTGACGGGCAGCAACGGTCAGGTAGGGTTCCTGATCCACTTCGTATGGAAAGGGATTGTTGCTTCGAAAAGCTTTGCAAGGGGGTGCTTTAATTGAAAAGACTTCCCGTCCCTCATATCCTTTCATCCAGAGGTTCATATAGATATTGTTCCCATCGGGGAAACTCATTTTCCAAATAGCCTCATAATCGCTGTTTACTCTCGCCGATCTCTTGTCCCACATGTAATCCAGCGCGATTAGATGCCCTCCGGCAAAGCTCATTTCGTCACTGGGCTGCAGGTCCAATGTCTCACCATTTACATTACGGATAAAGAGTTCCTGTCCAAGGTTATGATAGAAGTAATCGTGAAACTTATCCCCTTGCCGTTGCTTTTTCGAGCGAAAGATATCGACATAATAGCCTGTTGTTTTGCCCGTGGATACAATACTCAGTAAACGATTCTGGTCGCTCCGGCTCTCAGGTTCAAGGAAGTAAACCTCCGAATAGGTAATATCGGGATAAAATCCGGTTTTCTGGCCGGATTGGGGATAACATCCCAACAGGTCGAAAGGATGATTACTCAACATTTCCGGATATTTCGAGATTCCGTCTACCATCACTGTGTTATGTGCGGGAAACTGGGAGTAGTATTCCAGATAGGGTTTTTCAAAATAGGTAGAGCCGATACCTGATTCCGCACCCAACACATATCCTTTGCCGTACAGTTCCATCGCAATCCCGTTAGCGTGTGCATGATTACCGAAAGAGGCATATTGAGAAATCATCAACCCGTTTTTCTTATTCCCATATTTATTGCGTTGCACAAACCAGCTCACATTAGGAGCATAGAATGTTTGAGTCACATAGTCTGTGAGCTTTCCAGCTTCAACATTTACATCCGGGTTGAGTGGTTTGGCTGAAAAAAAGGATGTAACCTGAGATGGCAGGTGAGGTAAATGATCACTTTCAATATTGATGTTCGGTTCAAACAATCTGTACATTCTTGTAAAAAAGAGCTCATCCTCCCGGTTATCATATTTCCGAGCCAGACGGATCATACCGCCAATCGCATCAGTATTGATTTCCCCATAGTAGGTATCGCCAAAAGCTGTAATCTGATTGTCAGGAAACAGGTATTGCGGCAATACCTCTACGGCCTTTTTTAGGACAGGTGTATAGGGTAACAGGTTTTGGTTGAAAGTATTGTCGTAATCTCGAATGAAAGTAACCAGATCGCGTGTCACACCCTGTGCGTACCCGGGACATTCGTTCCAGATTCCGGTGTCGTCATCATATCCGTATTCCAAAAAATCGGAAAGTGACCAATGGCGAGCAGAAGTGCGGTTCAGGATGCAGTCGATATAATATTCCCTTCCTTTCCCGTCGGCGTAATGCTTATTATCCTCCAGCACCATCCCCACGTTGAGTATAAATTTGGATTTATGCAGATTCCAGTTGTTGTGGGGCACACCGTTTTGAATGCAGATATTGATCCATTTTTTAAAAGTGGCTGCATATGAACCGATTTTATCTGTATAATTTTTGTTTATATAACCATACAGGAAATCATACGTGTATGCCAGTTCGTTCAGAATACGCTCCTGTATTACTTCGAAAGTGGATAACCCCACCAGTGTTTGGGCATGTCCTTTACCAAGATCTATCGGTTCTTCGCGGTAATACATCCCCATCATGTAGGTATCGAATATATCAAAGGCGAAACGGGCATATTTCTCATCACCGGTGAGCCAGTAGACAAAAGCCGCGTCTTTTGCCATGCTCATGATCTCTTCGTTGACGCTTTCGATGGCATTACACGACACACTCGATTGTTCAGCCCATTCTAGGGGGCTACCCTCTTTTGCGGTATTATGGAAAAAGACGCCTTTTGTATCGTCCATATAAGGAACAATATCCTCTAATTTAGGCCGTTTAATGGGTGAACTCACTCCACGTGTACTACCGAAACGGACGGTAGGCACGGGCGCCTCCCCATCGGCATGGGAATAAACACCCCCATTAATATATACCTGGGTAGCTTTACTCTTCCAGTACATCATCAGTCGGGAATACATCCAGTCGGGTTGCTGCTCTGTTTTTTCTACATATGGGTCGATACGTTTCAGAATTCCCTCCATCACGTTTCCCGCCCACTCTTCGTTTTTTATTAGTTGTTTAACCGTTTCCCTCTGCCCGTCGGTCGTTATCAGTCGTGGATGCCCCTGTGGAAGATTGTCAGGCAATGGGATTGTACTTTGTGCTGTGACAGAAGCACAACACAAGAAAGCAATTATAATTGTCCCTATCGTTTCCATACTGCTCTATTTTAATAAGTTCCAATATACCACGTACCGCTGGTGATGTATATTATAAAGCGGTTTGAGGCGAATATTTTCATTCAATACATTAAACACTAATTTTTCATTGTCCGAAGGCTTGATATACCGGCTCAAGTCCTTTTTGTCGAGCTTCAATGCTGTCGTCAGATTAGCAGGAACATGGTAATCATAGGTATAGTAATCGTTATGCTGATGTGGGTCGGAAAATGGTGCGGGAGCATGTATGCCCTCGGTACCCATCACGCCTGCCAATACAATCGGACCGTACTTCACTGCAAAGACATCGGGATTGTCATTGGTTTCGGCAACCTGCAATGACATCGGATAATTAATTTCTATTTTATCTCCGTTTTTCCAGGTTCTTTCCACCACGATATAGCTTGAAGGCGATTGTTTTACGCTTTTCTTCTTACCATTTACCTTTACCTCCACATTTTGTGTCCATGCAGGATATCGAATCTTTATCGCCAGTTTCACTGGTTTTTCGGCTTCTATATTCATATTTATTTTACCGTCTTGTGGAAAATTTGTCTCTTGTCGTACTTTCAATCCTTTTTCTTTCCACGTCAGTTCAGACGGAATAAAAAGGTTCACGTACAACGCATTGTCAGCACGGTAATAGATGGCTTCACCATATTTGGCATGATTCTCAAAACCGGTACCTACACAACACCAGAAAGAATGTTCCGGCGTACTGTACACCTTGTGTGCACCGGACAGTAACGGTAAGAAATAAGCGACCATTCCCGATTCGGGATCTTGTTGTCCCAAAATATGGTTATACAATGCGGTTTCGTAGTAATCGGCATATTTAGGGTTGGCATCCCAACAGAAAAGGTGACGGGTCAGTTTCAGCATATTGTAGGTGTTGCAGGTCTCCTGCGTGTAGCCGGTCAAATATTTTGAAATGCTATCTGAAGGAATGAATTTTTCTTTCTGGCTGTTACCACCCGTACAGTAAGTTTGATGGTCAATGACACTATTCCAGAAAAAAAAGGCAATTTCTTTGGAACGTGTATCGGCCGTTATTTCGTAATTGCGAGCTTCACCAATCACTTTAGGTATAAATGTATTGGCATGCTTGTTCGACAGATTATCTTCTTTACAGGCCAGAGGATCGAGTACATCGGCATCGTAGAAAAACTCCGCTAATTTTTTGTGGTCCGGATTTCCTGTAATGGCATATAGGTTATAAAACGCTTCATTCACTCCGCCGAATTCATTACGGAGCATCACTTTCCGTTGTTCTTCGCTTAAAGGCATCAGTTTGTCGTATGCCCATCCGGCAGCTTTGACAACAATGTCCAAAGCCTGTTCATTGTCGCAATAGAGATATTGGTCAATCAGGCCCGCGTAAATTTTATGCAGTGTGTACCAAGGAGCCCATACACGTTGTCCGGCAATATTACGGTTGATCAGATTTTCCGGGTAAGCACTCAGATAGCCATTATAGCCGTTTTTCAACAGCACATCCTGTACTTCCCCCAATCCATTAACCAAGCTATCGGATTTCAGTTTATATGCCTTATCGCCCGTAGAAGCGTAAAGATAAGACAATGCAGACAAAATATGCCCCGTTGAATGTCCACGCAAATCGCAGTCGAGCGATTCCCATCCTCCCAGTTTTTTCACCGTAGAATATCCTCCTTCGAGTCCGGCATATACGCCTGCGGAAGTACGAAAGCTATGTAGTAAACGATCTGTACCCAGCGACATGATCCATTCCGAATCGCGTTCCATATTTTGCATGAACGGTGAATCAAGCAAACGGATATCCTTTAAATCAAAAGCGTATGCTTTTATTTCTCCCTGCAAAGGCAATGTTATCTTTCCCTCGTGCTGACCGGGATAAACCGATTGTGCCACTATAAACGGGGAAAAAAATACGAGACAAAAAAGGGTTAGGCCTATTTTATTCATTGTTTATTGTGTTATAAAAAAACTCCTTTCCACAGGTTCTGCTGATTGAATTTTATCTTTCAAACCATACTGCCAGGCCACCACGGTTACTTTTAACGGAAACTTGGCTCGGAGTGGAATTTGGGTAAAAATCAATTTATTTCCTACTATTTCTGCAGGTCCTTCCTTCACATAATAGGATATATCCAGACCTTTGTCACTCATGGCATCCAGTGTTACCGATTCCGTTCCTTGCGGCACATCCTGCAAACCGGGAAACAGGATATATTGTCTTTCACCTACCAATAAAGGATATGGAACTTTAATATTTATCTGCTGGACAGCGCTTTTGTAATGCTGATCTTCCTCCTGATGCGCAAGAAGCCATATATCACCTGTTCGTCTTGGATTGTTCAGTCCCATTCGGTAAAAGCTAACCCTAAAAGTGGTATCGTTCACTTTTTCTACAGGTCCGTTTATTTTGCTAATTGCCAAAGCCTCTGCCTTACTCAAAGTCGAATTGATGACTTTTGAGCGTAAACTGTCAGTCAAAACAGCTTTTATATGAAAAGTAAGATCCTCTTTAATATCAGGTGTTATTTCATATTGGGCATGTCCGGCTTTATTAAAATCTAACAGTTTACCTGCTATTGCATAACCGATATATCGCATTTCTTTATTTGCCGACTCTTTGTAGTAATTTTCGGTTGCATTGACCATTTCTTTGTCGAAATACCAGAAAGCAACATGTTTATCTCCATTATACAAACCATAAGCAGCTGCCTTTGGGCGGTTTCTGTGGTTTTCTTGCCAACGTTCAGCAAGCCATCCCTTTTGGGGATCCAGCTTTATCAATTCTGCGGGTTCATCCAATGATTGATTTTCCGGCAAGCGGTATTGCGCCGCCTTTCGCAGGAAGAGCGTGATATAATCTACGACCTTGTCCGACACGTCGAAATGCCCTTGTCCTCTGTCGCATAAAAACGAAATGCAACTTTCAGGATACATCATACGGAAAGCCAAAGCAGGATTTACACGCGCTTCCCACCATTCATACTCGCCTTCTATCATTAGTCCGGGAATGCCGTCGATATTCTGGGTCCTGCCCCATTCGAGGTTTTCGCGTCCATAGCCTGTAAGGTTTGTCCGTGGGGCATCGCCTTTATAAGAGACGACGGCCAATGTCCTCTTAGGATTCCAAGCTGCGAAATTCCATGGAAAAGTTGCCATTGCCGAATGACCGAAAGGAACTATAGGTGCATATCTGATTTCATGATAACCGCTTATATCTGCTAGATCTGACAGCATCTTGTCAAAAACCTTTTGGCAGCCGTTTGTAACATCCCACTGATAATCTATGCCGGGGGCAATCCATATGATGCCAAAATCAAGTTCAGACATCGCTTCCCGGAAGCGGGGATGATCAAAGAGGGTCTCTTCACACATATTCTGCTGGCTAACCACAACCGCTTTCACTTGTTTGCAGTTATCCGGGATCCACAAAAAGGCATCGGGATTACCTTTCGTTTCTTTTGAAACGTAGCCATCCAACTTCACCGACCATTGATATATGCCTGCATTCACCGAAACAAGGCACATTACCATCTGCAACAAAAGCAAACTATATCCTTTCATTTTACAATACCTGATTTCTCATATATGGTTTATATTTCTTCAAATTCACCCTGCTCGCAGGAATAAGGTGTATTGCACATCCACCACTTGCTTTCAGTTGAAACGACAGTACCGAATTGCTATCTACAATCACTCGGGTGATACGGACATTCGTCCTTGTCTGCACTGTCTCATCATCAGTATACAGATTGGCAACATATTTCTTCCCCTTGTCCAAAAAGTTGAGCGAGGTGCTGACTTTTCTTGCATTGTTATTTGTCATTGTTCCTATAAACCATTCTTTCCCGCTTTTTCGGGCAATGGTTACATACTCTCCAATTTCACCATCCAGCACTTTGGTATCATCCCATACGGTTTTCACCTTGTCGAAAAACTCGATTTCCGGTTCTCCCTGGTAAGCCGAGGGTTGATCATACCAGTACAAAAATTGCAGGGGGCTGTAATAGACCACCGACATAGCCAGCTGATGGGCATGCGTTGTTTTGATACGTTTATCGTAGTAACAGATGGTATAGTCTGCTGCTCCCGACAGGAAACGGGTAAAGGGCAGAATCACATTATGGGTGGCATCCGGAAATTCTTCATTCCCTCTTATTCCTTCCTGGGTCAATAGGTTGGGATAGGTACGACTGAAACCAGTGGGACGATATTCATCGTGAATGTCGACCATGATTTCATATTCAGCGCATTTGCATATCGCATCATGCAGCCAGGTGGACCAATGCTGATTACCGACCAGTACGAATCCAAATTTAATCCCTTTTAATCCCCATTTCTTATAGAGCGGCAGCAGTTCGTCCAGTTGTTGCACCAATGCCCGCTGGTTGACGTACACCCATACTCCTATTCCCTTAGATGCGGCGTAACTTATTAATTTCGGCATATCTAAATCACGATTATCCGCGACAGAAGTGGCGTCTGAACTCATCAAAACTTCAGAACCATACCATCCGGCATCAAGATGGATGTATTGCATACCCCGTTCTGCAGCAAAGTCGACGCATTTTATGGCATCAGCCTGTGTAAGTTTAGTTACGCGAATTGCCTTGCCGGGCTTGATCCACGAGGTCTCTTCGATTCTATTCGCCGGATTCAGGTTCAGAACAAGATCATTATTCTCAATCAGTTCTGTTGGTTTTTCGGCAGCCATAATCACACGCCAGGGAGTGGCATACGGGGTAATCACATCTACCGAACTATACAAAGAAGTCTGTAAGGTATTCTCTTTTGTCAAACGGAATTTCATACGTGCATAATCAATCATTTCCGCCTCCAGTAGTGCAACCGTCAATCCGTTGGAAAGTTTCATCGTTAGAGGACGTTCACTTTCGTCTTTCCAATCTTTCAAGGGCAGTAGTTCATAAGGACCCTGCGCCCAACGTTCGTAATAAGCTGATGTACCTTCAGGCAGGGTGAACTGTATTTGTTCTCCCACAATATGGAGAAATAAACCGTTTGTGGCTTCGGGAAAGAAATAACGGAAAGCCACACCCTGGTCATACGCCCGGACAATAAGATTCATATAATAGTACTGTCTTTTGTCATAGGCTTGTCCGTGCCCGACCGTGGAGGCAGTTGAATTACTTTCTGTTTCCGGAACGCCTCCTTTTTGAAACTTCAGTACCAGTTCGTTATAATGATCTCTCACTTCCGCTCTTTCACCATAAACCGGACGCCATGTCTCATCGACTGTTTTGGTTTCAACAGAGGTGAGCAAAAGATTGTCACTCCATTGTTTACTGGTATCATTCGGAATTGCCAGAGCCGATTCGAACAGTTGATTCTCTATGAGCACGCCGAGCTCAGATTCTTCAATCACTGTTTTCCCTTTATATGACAGCGTATAATACATCTGCTTGCGTTCGTCGGGAAACTGTTTCTGGTAAAACGTGAAAAGATAATTTCCATCGGGCGAAAGAAGCTGTTTGCTGGTATCTTCCAGGATAGATTGCGCTTCGACTTTGGGTAGGATTGTTATCAATAGCAAGATGAATATACATTTTCTTATCATGGGAATAGAATTTGTTTCATTTAATTACTCTACAAACGAGACCCCGTCTACATGTTCTCCAATAAAAATACGTGCCATATCACCTGCTTTATACCAAGCTGGTTTACCTGGCATATTGTCAGTAATAAGCCTTCCGTTTATTCTCAGGTTTTCGAAGGTGATATTTTTCACCTTCCGATCACTGTTATATCCGGCAATCACCGATATCTCTGCGTTGCTGCCATGATAACTTATATTCTTAAAATAGATATTTTCAATTCCCATCCCGGGAGCTTCACAATACTTCCGGTTGTAGAAGATTCGTATATTGAAAAGTTGTCCTTGGCGAAAGTCTTCAATTCGAATATCTTCAAACAGTACATTGCGAATGATATTGTTATCCCCTCCATTTATTGCAAGACAACCTTGATAATCCAACTGTGCTTCCTTGTGATCCAGAATATCAATGTTCCGATAGACCAGGTCCTCAATGATATCAAAGTTTTGTGCATTGCCATGAATACCAATCATGATGGGGTGAGCCACATCAGCCCATAGAGTGGAGTTTTCCATCACAATATTGCGGCATCCCCCTTCGAACCCTTTTCGGGTGGCATACACCGTTGTACAATCGTCGGAATTGCGGCAGAACACCCTGTCAAAAAAGACATTGTTACTGGCAAAGACATTCAGCCCGTCTCCCCATCCATAGTAGCTGATGCTTTTCACATTCCGTATAGTTACACTATCCGAACCACCCGTGGCACACTGAGTAGTATAAATTCCTTCTACCGTAACATTTTTCGAATTGGAAATATGGACTCCCATTTTCACCGTATGTTCTACCATGCCGCTGCCCATTACTTTTACATTTTGAGCATTGTGTATCAGCAACTGTCCCCGAAGAATGGCCCCCCCGTCAATATAGACTGTTTTGTTGGAAGGCACTTGAAATTTATCATTCTCAAATTCATGGATACCGGGACCAAAGAATATCACATCCTGATCGTTCCTGTCCGGTATATTTTTTATTATCGGATTGGCAAAGAGATGCAGATTATGGAAAATATCATCATTTACCTCTACCGAGAGATTGCGTGGCTGATCCAGTTTAAAAGTCAGTGTATTGCCTTTAACGACCGGTTCTATCCCATAAGAAAGAGGTCTTATTCGGGCTTTGCTAATGGGTCCGTTGTTGAACGTAACAGATACTTCAACCTCTCCCGAAAAATCGAAATAAGCCATAGAAGCCTCTTCCACATGATGTTTGGTTTCGCGTACCTCATCCACTTTGATAAGGTGATTCGGCACTACCTGCCATTCATTTCCGGGTTGCCTAACCTTAACTGAAAAATCCTTGTTTAGCAATGCACCTTGTGGAGCAGCATATACTACCAGTTTGTCACTCGAATATAAAGAGACAGAAAATATTAACAATAAGAATAGTAATGCTGCAAACTTAACATTCAAAACATCTCTTTCCATAATACATCCACTTTATCGTGATCAGAATTCATTGAATTAAACTAATCCAATGCAAACATCAAAGTTCCAAAACCGAGATGATCATATCCCCCACTGGTAGACCCGTAGTCACCTCCTCCTCCTTCGGGATGAGTCTGTTGTACTCCCATTCCGGTATAGGTTGCTGCCAGTTTTTTCACTTTTGTGTAGTGATAGTAAGGCGCTGTCCAAATCGGGCGTACTCCTCCTCGACCGGACGAACTAATCGCTGTATGAGTCTCGGATTGTGTACAGTTAGCTCCATAGTATCGTGTATATGCTTTGAAAGGAACATTCAGTTGAGCAACATTATATTTTGCCGTGTATTCAGTAGCTTTTAAGACTCGATTGTCGTCCAATCCATAAAAGTCGTCTCCCTGGTTCCAAGTCAACTGGCAAATTGTCCCCAACAAACCGATTACCATCAAAGAGTGTCCTTGATCTCTACCACTTTCTTGTAATTGTGCCAATCCTGCGTTTTCATCTTCAAAAACATGATTAATGGCTTTGAAAAGATTTCCGTTACCGTTTCCTTTTTGTAAATAATTAACCGCATAATTATACATACTCCGATTATCTGTCAGAACACCAATTGCAATCACTGATGCAAGATTGCAAAGATCCCAGTTAGCCCAGTAATGCGAGTCACAGGTTCCCCAATGTGATTCTAAAAAAGCCATATTCAAATCGTAAAAGACATCTACCATCCACTGCTTGTATGATTCAAAATCTTCTGTGGCCCAGCCTTCGTAATCTCTTAATAGCTCTGCCGCTACGGCGAACTGATATCCGTAAATACCTCCCGCCAAAGCAGTATTCGAATCACCGCTAATTCGTTCACATGTGCTTGCCCATGCATTAAGAATATTGATCCCCGCTTGTGCAAATGATTCATCACCACTGATTTTCCATCTTAACGCCAATTGATAAGCTGCTGCTGCATCGTTCATTGCCCGGCTATAATTATCCGGATCCGGTTCTTCACGACTATTTCCGCCTCGAATCAATTTCACGACGGGATTTGCTTTCCATGTGGTTTGAGCCCTAGGATTGCTGACAAGTTTATTCCAACCTGACAGCCATGGTTCTTCACCCGCTGCTAACTTCTGACGGACGCGCTTGAAATCTTCTTCGGTATGTAACCCTCCCCGTTTCATGGGAACAGAGGGGCTCAACGTATCAATATATGTCATTTCAGGCTCTGGTTTAGGATCAGGAGGAGTTACGGATGAACCGCCTTCATTATTCCCAGACTCTTTTTCGCACATGGTAAAACCTGCTAGTAACCCTATGATTAACAGGGATAGCGCCCTTGTTCTTATAATTACAATTGTTTTCTTACTCATATTTCTATCTTCTTCAATTATTAATAAATCCAGCTATTGTCCAAATTCAGTCCTGCTAAAGATACCATTATGATCAATTAAGTACCAAAGATTCAGTATTTAAGATCTTTATTTTCTGTTTCACAATATATTACTTCGTCTATATTCATATCCTTATTCCGATAATGTAATGGTCGGCGGGGGTATTATACCCCATTTTTTATTGGGTTTGGGACCGAGTTCCAATTCAAGTATACCGCCATTGGCAAATTCTTGATGATTGAACCAACAACAATTCCATGGCTTATCATTAAGTTTGCTTTTTTGTATATACATATTCTTTTCGGGATCATTATTGGTTTGGATAATAAATGTTTTCCCCGGATAATAATCATTATTCAGATGTATGGTCACCTTTTCAAACATAGGCGTCGTGATTTCATAAATAGGATTTGCAGCTGCACCACCATTTATTTCAAACAGACCAATACACATCAGTACACCTAAGGCTCCCATTTGTCCTTGATCTTCGTCATCCATATAACCTCCGTATGGTGTAATATCGCCATATTCATCTTTTACACGGCGCACCCAATACTGCGTTAACCATGGTGCACCTGCGTAATTAAACATATGTGCCATTTCGGTTCCGGGCTGGTTGCCATAATCAGTCCAATTTGCGTTTTCTTCCCGCTTTCGCGGATTTCGCAGGAACCCTCCCGGGGCGGACCGTTCGAAAGCTCTGTTAAGTCGATCAACGAAATTCTTGTTACCACCCATCAGTTGGATAATCCCAGCCATATCATGTGGTACAAAATAGGAGTAGATCGCGGCATTGCTCTCACAAAATCCTTTTAATGCCAGCGGATCGAACTCATCAATCCAGGAACCGTTTTTATTTCTGGGATGAATATATCCCGATGCAGGATTCCAGAGATTACGATAGTTTTGTGAGCGTTTCATAAAGAAACGGTAATCCTCTTCTTTGCCCATTGTTTTGGCTATTTGTGCCAAGGCCCAGTCCTGATAGGAATATTCCATCGTCATGGCTGCCGACGCCTCGCTATGGATAGTCACATATGGGCGATCCTGTGGCACGTATCCCAGTTCCATGTAATGGTCCATTCCTCCACCAGTGGCTTGTTTACGGTGTTCGTATCCCGAATGATCGCGTGTGCCGCCCGGAAAAGCGTTCTTGCGCAATCCTTCGTACATCAGCTCGGAATCATAATTGCGGATGCCTTTGTTATAGGCCGTAGCGAAAAATGGAGTGGAAGGATCGCCGATCATGACAAAGGTATAATTTCCTCCCGACGGCCCACGTGGAATTAATCCTCCATTTTGGTACATATCTACCATCGTATTACAAAAAGCATCCATTACTTCCGGATAAGCCATCGACCAAAGAATATTAAGAGACCAATGGCTACCCCACCAAGCGTCAAAATTGAGATGGGGGAAAAGAGGTTTCCCTTTATTATCTAACCGCACTTGGCGAACACGTGGGTAATCACCCGTCATATCCAGATATTTTCCATCGACATCACTTAGTGTACGACGTCCAAGCAGCGCATGCCACAGGTCGGTATATAGTTTTACTTTCCGTTCGTAAGTACCGCCTTTCACTTCAATACGGCTAAGCATTTCGTTCCATTCATCAAAAGACTCCTGCTTCACTTTTTCAAAATCCCAATGAGGTATTTCTTCACGAAGATTCTTTTGCGCTTGTTCGACACTGACGTAAGAAATTCCTACTTTGAGACGAATGATTTCATCTTTTGCCGTACGATAATGAACTGCCATCCCCGCATTGTGCCCTGAAATACGCTCAGGATTGATCGATTTGCTCACCAACGTACTATCTTTCCACATCTGGATATCATTAAATGGTTTACTGAACTCCATGTAAAAATAAACAGGTGTGTCTTTGGGCCTCCTGCCAGTGCGTTCCATTATTTCATAGCCTGCAATTTCGGTATTACTTACTTTCCAGGCCTCGGCGTGCGCTTTAGGACCATGTGCCAGGTAAGCACCGATATCTATCAGGATATAGGACTCGTCACTTTCAGGAAAGGTATATTGATGAAAACCAACTCGGGTGGAAGAAGTCAGTTCTGCCCATACATCATAATCCGAGAGGTACACTTTGTGATATCCCGGTTTGGCAACTTCTCCTTCGTGGGTAAACTTCGATTGATAGATATCCATTCCTTTGTACCCTTTGAATTCACCCACTGTAGGCATTACGGCTACGCCCGACATTTGCCACGCATGGATATGACTGAAACAACGGATATATTCGCTTCCATAAAGATAGCCCGAGCCCCACGAGGCTTTGGTATCGGTATCCGGACTCAGATTCACCATTCCGAATGGTCGTGAGGCTGAACTGAAAAAGAACCATCGAGATTTATAACTGCCAATAAAAGGATTGACTAGATCAACAGGTTTCTGCGCATTTAGTATCTGAACAGTGCAACAAAAAAATAAAAAAAGAGATTTGACTATATACATGATTTTTGCTCATTATTTATTTGTACTATTCAATGAAGGCGTTTCAGTTATCATGATGGCTTGTCCACCGGAAGGTTGCAGATTCGCTTCAATCGTTGACATGTTTGTTACTTTTATCCGTTTGATCCCAACCTTAGTGCGTGTTTTTACTTTCAGATCGTCCTCGTAGATACTGGCCATATAGGTTTTTCCTGGTTCGAGGAAATTAAGAGGAATGGATAATTTTCGCGCTTCGGTATTGGTGATACTTCCTACAAACCAGTTTGTTCCGCTTCGACGTGCTATTGTAATAAATTTTGCAGGAATTCCGTTAAGTACTTTGGTATCGTCCCAAACAGTAGGGACTTTATCGAAAAACTCAAGTTCAGGTTCATCATGACTATCTGAAGGTTTGTCGTACCAATATACATATTGCAGTGGACTGTAATAGATTACAGATAATGCCAACTGATGCGCAGGAGTAGTGCTGAGTAAACGAACATTTACCAGACCATACGATTTATCAGGAACATCTTCACCTGAGAAATCCCGACGATAATAACAGATGGTATAATCGGCTGCACCCTGTGTGAAACGGGTGAAAGGTAGGAGGGTGTTGTGGGTGGCATCAGGAAATTCTTCATTCCCTCGAATACCCTCCTGAGTCATCAGATTCGGATAAGTACGGCTAAATCCTGTGGGACGATATTCATCGTGGATATTCACGACTAATCCATACTTGGCGCATTTAATTACCGCATCATGTAACCACCGGGTCCAGTAGTGGGAACCAACCATTACAAAACCAAATTTTATACCATCCACCCCCCAACTCTTATAAAGTGGCAGTATCTCATCGAGTTGCCGGGCCAAAGCCCGTTGGTTGACGTATAAAATCACCTTTTTATTATGTTTCTTGGCATAAGCAATCGCCTCTTGTAGGTCAAGTGCATCCGGGTTGGAATTCCGACCCGGATCGAGGGTAACGGTGGTAGCGTCCGACTTCCAGTCATTTTCCGGCCCGTACCATCCTGCGTCGAAATGGATATACTGCAAATTTCTTTTTACCGCAAAATCGACCACCGCTTTGGCACCTTCCGTAGATAGGGTAACTTCACGCATCACCTTTCCGGGGGTAATCCACCAGGGATTTTCTATACGGGAAGGTGGATTCAGGTTTAATAGTATGTCATTATTTTCAATCAGTTCTCCCGCATTATTAGCAGCCATTACAACTCGCCACGGAGTAGAAAAGGGGGCAATCTCATCTACCGCTCCATACATAACGCTACGGATGGTGTTGGATTTATCACCCAAGGCAAACTTAGTCCGTACATAATTCACTACTCCCGCTTCGGTAAGCAGTAAATAAGGGCCGCCCGGCAACTCCAATAATAACGGCCGCTCACTTTCTCCTGGCCATCCTTTCAAAGGAAGTAACTCATAGGGTGTTTGTGACCGGGCAGTGTACCAGGCTTTTGTGCCTCCGGGCAGAGTATATTGGGTATACTCATCAGTGATATGAAGATACTCGCCTCCCGGAAAATTGTAACGAAAAGCAATACCTTCATCGTATGCGCGGATTTCCACCTGTAACCTTCGTCTTTTATTCTTTTCAGAATACAGATCAATTATACAACTATTATAATGATCTTTTACAACAGCTCTCTCTCCATAAACAGGTTTCCAAGTCTGATCAACTGTTTCACGGCTTATATTGCCAATTTTTATGCCCTCTTTCCATTCACCATTACCGTTTATTCCTAAAAGGGACGGATAAATAACCTTGTCCCCATCGAAATTGACTGTAAACCATAAATGGTTTTCTTGTTCAAAGACCTTTATCTCATACCTATTGTCCGCCGATTGTAATGAAACCTCATTTGCGAACAGACTGCAATAACTGAAAATCGCCAATATAAAAACTTTAATAATTTTCATGTTCATTTTTTTATATTTCTTGTATACGAATAGCAAAACCTCCACTAGGTAATAAGGATAATGAAAGTTTATCTTTATTGGAAACTTTCTTATACTCAACCATCACACCACTCCCATCTGGCTTATCCTGATAAAGGATAACTCTAAATTCTTTTTTCTCATCTAAAAAATCAAACGTAGTAGTTAGCTCCCTTGCTTTATTATTCGTAATTCCACCGACATACCACTCACTACCCTTTCTACGAGCGACAATAGCATATTCACCAATTTCTCCAGCTAATACCTTTGTATCGTCCCATGTTGTCGGCATATTCTTCCATAGATCTAACTCTGGCTGTGACTCAATATCCTCAAGCCTTTCTCCCCAGAAAAGAAACTGTGCAGGACTATAAAAAATAATCGGTAAGGAGAGTTTGTGCGCCCAAGAAGTTTTCAATGCTTTTTTAAAATATCCAGGAGTGAAATCTGCCGCTCCGATTGTAAAACGCACAAAAGGTAAAGTCGTGCTATGATTTGCATCCGGGTTTTGTTCATTACCATGTATTCCCTCTTGAGTCAGCAAGTTAGGATAAGTACGACTAAAACCTGTAGGACGATAAGCATCATGTATATTAACCAATAATTGATATTCTGCAGCCTTTCTTACCACTTCCTCGTTCCATTTATTCCAACCTTGTGAACCCACCTGTACAAATCCGGCTTTCACACCTGCAATGCCCCATGATTTATATAATGGAAATATTACATCCATATATCGTTCTAGCCCCTGCCTATTCACATAAAGAAATATCCCAACATTTTTTGATTTTCCATAATCAATTACTCGCTGCAAATCCAACCCTGTATGTCCCGGGATAGGTTTTCCTGTACCAGTTGCTACTACATTTACAGTAGAAGGTTCATTTGATTCATCATTATGGGGACCATACCAACCCCAGTCAAAAATTATATAATCGACACCTTGTTTTACAGCAAAATCGATAGCTTTCAAACCATTCTCAGTTGTTTGTGTCACTTCTCGAAACGCTTTTCCGGGCTTAATCCATGAGGTATCTGTAAATTCACAGGGATCATTCAGGTTCAATAACAAGTAATTATTTTCCATTAAGTCACCAGCACAGTTTCCCAAAGTGATTGTTCTCCAACGAGTATTAAAAGGAGTAGCAGCTTGTGCATTGCTCCGTAAAGCAATACGTAAAGTATTGGATTTTCTGTTACGGGGACGGACCGGATCAATATATGCACGAGGATAATCGAGTGCATTCGCTTCAGCTATAGCTCCATAAATTCCATTATTGGTTTGTACAGTTAACGGGAGTTCACAATCCGGTTCTATTTCATAAGGCTGTTTCTTAAAATAAAGTCCCTCATGTCCGTGTTCTTCCCACACATAAGTACCCTCATCAAAAGTATATTCGGTATTTTCTTCTAAAACCCTAAATTGGTGTAGTCCCTGCTGTGAAGGAATTTCATACCGGAAAGCGACTCCTTCATTATAAGCCCTGAATACAATACGTAATTTACGCTCAGGAGGGATAGTCTCTTGTAAATCAATTATTAATTCATTACAGCTATCGGGATAGATCTCTTTTTCTCCATAAACAGGCTTCCACATATTGCGGTATTCCCGGATATTGATATTTGTTACAGAGAAATGAGCTGTAAGCGGAGGCATTCCATCCAGGATTATACCCATTCTGGAAGGTTGAACAAATGCTTTCCCTTCATAGAAAACCTGATAAAAAGGGATATTTGTCGGATTTACCATTTCTCGCCCTTCAAACAGGCCTGTAGTAAATATTATCTTTACTTTGCCATCCGGCGACTCTACAGCACATTCCGTTGCTCTTATACCGAAAGGTACGATACAGAAAAAAAGAAGGATAATTGATTTAAATGTGTTCATATCATTATTTGTTTACTTGATCACATGATCAACGGATCGGGTAAGAACGAAACCAAGTCGATTTAGCAATAAATACTTGCAATGAAAAAAAAGAAAAACAAACAGGTAACGACTTTCCTCATGCTATCTTATAATTTTTACATTTAGTGATGATATAAATTGAACTCGTATCATCGACTTTCTGCCTAGATCAAGTACTACTTTTTTATTGCATACACCTAATATAGCTTGTAAATTTATTTTCTTTCCAATTAGCTCCTCGTGGACTGACAGGAATATTGAAATAATGTACATTGTCAAATGTCACACCCGACACATCATATTTTTCACCAGCTCCTTCAATCACAATCAAACCCCTTTCATTTTGCGGATTGGAGAAATCACCATAAGTAGAGATATTACGAAATACAACGTTATGAATATACGGACCGTTAGAAGGAATGACAACAAACTCTCCGTATCCGCAACTACCAATGCCTCGCCTTCCCGGTCCTTTGGTGATATTATTGGGAGTTGGTTGAACGATTGGTCTTGTTCCGACTAAATTAAACGCAGGTGTTAACTTAACCAGATTATAAGGTTTTTCTCCGTGGACACGTACATTTTCAAAAACGAGATTCTCCATGATCATTTCCCCGGTTGGATGAAGCCAGAATATCTGTACCCTATCCCTATCAGGAAAATGAATAACATCAATATTACGGGCTGTAAAGTTGCGTAAAGCCGGACAACTACTTTCCGTAGCAATTCTGAAAACATTCGCAAAATCGACCCAGAAAACACAATCCTCCACTAAAATGTTCTCAACCGATTTTGAGTCTTTTTCACCTCCCGCTCTAGTAATTCCTTTGGGTGAAATTGCATCATCATCTGTTCTGAAGAAACAGTTACGAATTGTGACATTACTCGAATTACAGGGGTTTACTCCATCATCGTTTCCAACCCGGGAACCGGCTAAACGCAGATTTTCAATCAAAACCCTGTCGCATCGTTGAGGGACAACCGTCCAGTAATACGAACCCTGAATGATAATATCTCTTATCACCAGATTATTACAATCGGTTGCATTGACCATAAAATCTGTAGGTCCTGCATTATGCTCCCAATGTGTACCATTCAATATTCCTCTTCCCCTGATGGTTATATTATCACCAGTAGCTTCAATGCCAGCATTTACTATTGCTCCTCCTGCAATATAGAGCGTTTGGTTGTCGGAAAGTTTGATCAATCCGTTCTCGGGATTATGTTCACCTTCTTCAAAGAATAGCACGTTAGGATCATTTTTATCAGGGATATCCGTTTCCGTTGAATTGGTGAATATCAATAAAGGGCTATCACGTCCGGTAGGCTCAAAAGATATATCGCAAGGACCATTAAGAATAAAAACAGCCTCGTTATTATCAACTTCGGGTTTAATACCATATTTGTTAGGCAATATGACTAATTTATCCAAAGGTAGTTTACTTTTGATTTTTACAGTGACTTCTCCTGAAAAATCGAAATAAGCAATCGAATATTTTTTGTCGTGATGCTGCGTAATTACAGCATATACGGGAACAGGCAGTCCATTTACCTCAATAGTATAATCCCCGGATAAATAATCTCCCATACCGGGAATATTGTATGTAGCCAATTGTGCACCGGCAAACCTCAACATACAAAACAGATAGAAACAAATGATGATATTTTTTTTCATTAAACCAACAATTAATCAAGACCTTGTCATACTCATAATTATAAGTTATCATAAATATTTTTCCCTTCCTCAAGTTTCTTTAAACGGATCAACGCTTCGATATAGTAATAATCGGCGTAAATTATTGAAGCATCGATTTCGTGCCCGTTGGGTAAATGTCCGGTAGAATGAAGCAAAAAAGAGCTATTTATATCCCTACTCTGGTAATCAGCTGAAGATAGACTAATTATCATTTTTTCTGCCGCTGAGCGATACCTGTTACTTTCTTTACCCTCTGTTAATACAGACATTTCAAGTAGTGCAGAAGCGACAATTGCAGCAGCAGAGGCGTCTTTAGGTTCATCAGGTATATTAGGAGCATCAAAATCCCAATAGGGAACCATATCTTCAGGTAACCGCTTCAGATAAATATCTGCTGCAGTTTGCGCAGTTCTAAGAAAACGAATATCTTTTGTTTCACGATAAGCCATCGTAAACCCATATATTGCCCATGCTTGTCCACGTGCCCACATAGTGTAATCAGCATATCCCTGATGAGTAACTCCTTTTATAAACTCTCCAGTCAGATCATCATACACAACCACATGATAACAACTCCCATCAGGACGAAAATGGTTATTCATAGTGGTCTCGGTATGTTTATAGGCGATGTCATACAAATGCCGCCTACCACCATTCTTAGATGCCCAAAACAGCAATTCCATGTTCATCATGTTGTCGATGATTGTATTATGTGGCCAGTCCATTCGTTGCACCATATTTGGCCATGAAAGAAATGTTCCGACTTTCGGATTATAAAGTACAGACACAGAATCTGCAGCATGTAGCAAGGCATTTTTATATACCTTAGAATTAGTTATCCTATACCCGTTGCCAACACTGCAATACGCAAGGAATCCCACATCATGACTTCTGGCTTTTCCGGTTGCAGTAGGAATGATAGAATTAGTAAAAGAGTCAGCTTCTATTCTCCATTTTTCATCACCTGTATATTCGTAGATATACCAGAGGATACCCGGCCAAAAACCGCTTGTCCATGATCCAGGACGGGTGAAGTCCCATTCACTTTCGCCTGAATTTATATTATTTGGCATATGACGATAATCAGGTATAATTTCGATTGTTTTTGTTACTTGTTCAACACAATAATTGAGATTTGAATTAATGTTGAAATCAGTTTTTTTTTCGCAAGAGATAAGAAGAAAGAATAATAAAATACACATTAAAGCACGTGTTTTATTCATTGTAATCATTTCAGATAAATATTTATAGAGATATAATATCAATATTTTAAAATCTTGCTATGGTTTATTAATACACTATTCTAATGTAAAAAGCAAAGTACCATATCCAGGATGATCTGCAGTCCAAGGTTGACCTTCTGGTCGTAACTTTTCTGCAGCCATTCTAGTATAAAATGGATTCAATTTCATTCTTTTATGATAATGATTTAGGACAATCTCAAAGACACCTCGCCAATTACCGCGGTCTTGATCGGCAATTTTAACATGATGATATTTTCCGGTCCGATCCAACCATTCATTAAATGAAACATCAAACCCTAAATTATATTTTGCTGTATATTCAAAACCTTTCAACAATCGGTAATTCTCTGCACTATATAAGTCTAAACCCTGATTATATGCCACCTCACATGCTTCTGCTAAACAACCAAGTCCAAACATTGTGTGTCCTTGATCACGCCCGCTTTCCTGACATTGACCAGCCTCGTTTATAATGTAATGGGTCAACCGTCCATTCCCCTCTCCTTTATAATAATAATTAACCGCCCTGTCAAACATCTTTTTATCATTCAAAAAAACTCCGAATGCCATCATTCCCTTGATGCAGGCTGCATCCCAATTTCCATTTGCAAACGTTGCAAAATTTTCAATTACGGGATAAAAGACATCCCCCACCATTGTTTCGAACGATATGACATCTCCATCTTTCCAACCTGCATTTGTATAACGGATGATTTCTGCTGCATTGACGATCAGGAAACCACATAAAGAACTCATCAATTCTTTGTCTCTATTGATTATTCCTTTTAATTTACCTGAATAACCATTCATAATTTCAATTGACTTTTCAGCATGTTGTTTATTTCCGGTTATTATCCATTGAATGGCATTATAATAAGAAGCTAAACAATCATCCTCAAATTCCTTCTTGTATAAATTCGGTTCACCCGGCTTTGAACCGGTGCGAGAGACAAATTCATACGGTCCATTCATTTTATAGTTATACGAGGCCCTAAAATCCAAGTTAAAAACCTCATAACCGGATATCCATGGTTCTTTTTTCTCCTTCACTGCTGTTTTAATTCTGTGTAAAGCCTCACTATTGTGAAGAATTCCAGGATGAACAAAAGCCTGGGCTGTCAAATGAATAGGAAGAAACAGGGAAAAAATTAGTATAAAAATTTTATTCATAATATGATTAAAGCTGTTTAAAGAAGTAATGATCAACTATTCAAATAAATAATTGATTCATTCCTTTCAATTAATCCCCAATTACCATCCCGGGTTATTAACAATTTCATCACTATTTTCAAGAGAATTAATCCATGCCAATGGGATAGGTCTTAAATAATACTTTGTAGCACCCTCTGTTAGTTGTGTTTGAATATCACCAGTTATTATATTCATTGTATCCCAATTGTATTTCCTAACTCTTTCAATTAGTTTACCTGTTCTTTGAAGGTCGTTCCAATGTGAAACCTCACCAAATAATTCAATCGCCCTTTCATCTAAGATCATATCAATTGTTACATTTGTTCCTTCTGGATAAATTAGAGTGTTAGGTATTATTTCAGCACGTTTACGTATTGAATTTATGTGGGCGAGTGCATCAGAATTTTCACCCATCATTAAAGCTGCTTCTGCCGCTATTAAATATGTCTCAGCTAAACGAAAGACATAAATGTCACGTGTTCCTGTTGATGCCCCGCTCTCAAGATAATATGCATTTGCATCTTTAAATTTCCAAACTGGTAAAAAAGTTCTACTATTTAGATTTGAAGTTTGGTATGAAGTTATATAGTATTCATCTTCCGAATAATCACTCGGGTTACCCTGTGGAAAGTTATAAACAAGATAATTCACTTTTGATTTATCTTCTTCAGACCAATACTTAAAATTTGGGTCAGAAGGTGTTGGAAAATAAATTACAGTGTCTCCGAGTGAAAAAAGGCCAGGAACTTCCTGAACACATTGAAACCAGTTTTTGCCAGTGTCTCTGCCGTCGATTGAAGTAGCAGGATTTCCATTTAACTGACTCATGAATGTAACTTCAGATCTTCTATCATTTTCCCAATCAAATAAAAGATAAAAATACTTTGTTGGAACATATGAAGCGTCATCATTTCCATAATAGCTATCTTTGGCTAATCCTGGATAACCTTCTCTATATGGAAATAAAAAGTATTTTGGCATAGAATTACCAATGCCGCTAACAGCATCAGTACCATATTGAACTGAAAATATAATCTCATCATTAACTTCATTTGCCTGTCTATGAACATCCTTATAATCTCCTAATAATTTGTGACCAGAGTTTTTAATAACATCGTTCGCATCATTATAAGCTTTCTGAAAATCAGACGACTCCGCGATAGGCAAATAGCCACGTGTTAAATAGACAAGAGATCGAAGGTGAGTTGCAGCTGATGAAGAAGCCCGACCAAAATTCTCATTAACTTGTCTTGTCGGCAAAACATTAATAGCATCATCCAAATCGTTAATTATTTGATTATAGATTTCAGATGAAGGGGTTCTTTCTGCTGTTGATATAGGTTCTCTGGGTTCTTCGAGCATTAGAGGAGCATCACCCCAATTACGAACAATGTGAAATAAATAAAGTGCTCTTAAAAATTTTGCTTCTGCAACCCTTTGAGATTTCAGAGCTTCATCCATATTTTGTACTTTTCCTGCTCTGCCAATTGCCGCGTTTGCATTTTTCAATGAAGAGTACAGAATATTCCAAACGTTTTTAACACTTCCTTCGTTAGAATCATAATTCACAGTGTACTGATTTAAATTATTCGTTGCCGTCACATTATTTTGAGTTATAATATCAGTACCAAGCCATTGTAAATTCTTAAAGTCTTTGCTATTATACAATGATCGTAAATCAGAATAGCACCCATTAATTAATTTTTCATAACCATCTGGAGTAGTAAATAAATTATCAGCTGTCTGACTTGACCAATTTACTTCGTCTAAAAAATCACTACATGAAACTATAATTGCGACAAACATAAATGAAGTAACTATGTTTCTAAGTTTGAAGAATAAATTTTTTTTCATTTCGATATTGTTTTATTTTTTTACATTATATGATGGTTTAACCAATTTGTAGATAATGATCTACTAGAAAGTAACATTAAGACCAAGAAGTGTAGTTCTTGCTATCCATGAATCATTGCCAATAGAACTAGCGGGATTTTCAGGGTCAAATCCATTAAAGCTGGTTATTGTAAATGGATTTTGAACAGTTGCATAAATTCTCATACTGCTAATATTAATTCTTCTAGATAATTCGATAGGCAAACTATATCCTAATGTTATATCAGAAACTTTTAAAAAGTCACTTTTTGTATAAACATTTGATGCGTTATTCCTATATGGTCCTTGATTAGAAGGTTGTGCCCAATCATTAGTTGGATTTTCAGGAGTCCAATAATTAATCTTTGCATTTTTAAAATTATGCTGATTATTTTCTCCTGCATAATATACCATGAACTGATTCTTATCAGTTAGACCTGTACGCCAATACATATGAAAAGAAAAATCAAAATTATTGTACTGGAATGTGTTAGTCATCCCTCCAATCCAATCAGGTGACCTCTTCCCAAAAATCGTTCTATCTTTATCACCGTGAATTGTACCATCTTTATCGAAATCTTTTACCTTCCACTGACCAGGAATTTGTCCATATTTAGCTGCCTCATCCTTTTCGTCAAGCTGCCACACACCTTCAACTTCATAAATCCAATTAATTCGAATTGGCTCACCAATAAACCATTTATTAGAATAGTCTCCTTGCATTCCTTTAAGTTGAGGAGAGTACTTACCTAAATCTTCTTTATAAGCTAGGTCAACAATCATATTTTTATTGTATGCAAGTGTGAAATTTGTAAACCATTTAAATTCTTTTTTAATAATATTACCAGTGTTGAGAGTGAACTCTATACCTTTATTTCTTGATGAACCAACATTAGCAGGAACTGAAGAATAACCAGTATGAGTTGCAATTAATTTATTCATAATAAGATCCTTTGTTAGTCTATTATAATATTCAATTGAACTCGATATTCTATTATCAAAGAGGCCAAAATCTAAACCAATATTATATTCAGAAGTTGTTTCCCAACCAAGTAACGAATTGCCTAATGACCCTGGTACATTTCCGTTTGCAATAGCGTCTCCAAACATATAATATTTTGTTCCGGATATATTAGCAGATGTAGAATATGGATCTACTGAATCATTTCCTGTTTCACCGTAACTAACTCTTAGTTTAAGATTTGAGATAGCATCTATGTTTTTCATGAAATCTTCTTCGGTTATTCTCCATGCAACAGCAACAGACGGGAACAACGACCATTTATGTCCTTCTGCTAGTTTTGAAGATCCGTCATATCGTGCACTTAAAGTTAAAAAATACTTTTCTTGGAAATTATAATTAAACCTTCCCAGATACGAGAGAAGCGATTGTCTAGAATAATTAGAAGTTAATTTGTTAACTGTTCCACCTCCAAGATTATACCATAATGACCTAAATCCTAGGTCCTTCACATCACCATACAACTCTTCTTTTTCATATTGCTGCAAAGCAATTACACCTGTAAAGTCAACATTATGTAATCCTTTTGCTATTTTATAGTTTAAAATATTGTCCCACACCCAATTGTAATTATTCGTATTTCTCATGAAAGCTGTGGGCTTACTTGTACCTTGTAATGCTTTGCTCCATGTATCTCTAAAACGTCCATCTCTTTTTGATGTCAAATATGGAGCGAAAGAAGATTTAAACTCTAATCCTTTAATAGGATTAATCCTCACATAAATATTTCCTAATAAGTTTAAGCTTTTACTTTCTTCCAGAATATTGTCTTGAGTTATAAACGGATTAAGAATTCCATTTGATGGAAATTTCCTTATCAACTCTCCAGTCACAAGACTATATGGATGTTGAGTTTGACGAGCTCTGTGAATATCTTGAAAAAGATCGTTATTCCCAATATTATTTATGTATAATGTTAGGTACAAACTACCTCCAAAGCTTAAATAATCATTAGTAGAAATATCAATGGAAGATTTTAGATTGTACCGTTCATAGTCCTCATGCATCATGAACCCCTGTTCATTATAATATCCACCCGACAATGAATACTCTACATTATTTGTTCCGCCTGAAGCCATAATCGTATGGCTGGTCTGAATAGCATTTCTTGTCAGCGCATTAACCCAATCAAAATAGTTTCTATCCTGAACAGCTTTTAATTCAGAAGGATCAGTAAATATTTCTTCATCTTTTACATAAATATTATTATTCTTAGCCCTATAGGACTCACGAACCATCTGAACCCATTCATCTCCAGTCATAAACTCAGGCCTATTGGTTGGGGATTTTAACCCAAAATATCCATTGTATGAAATAACGGGTTTTCCGATCGATCCCCTTTTTGTTGTAACAATTATAACACCATTTGCACCTCTTGAGCCATAAATAGCTGTAGCTGATGCGTCTTTAAGAATATCAATTTTTTCAATATCCATAGGATTTATCAGAGTCAAATCAGAGCCTGGAATTCCATCAATAACAACCAGTGGAGTGTTAGATTTAGAAATCGAGCTTAATCCTCTTATATCCAAAGAATATCCTCCTCCCGGCTTATTGTTATTTCTAACTATATTAACTCCCGCAGCTTTCCCTTGTAAAGTATTAATAAGATTAAATTTTCCGCTTCGTATGATATCTTCAGTTGTAACAGAAGAAATCGCCCCTGTTAAATCTGATTTTCTCATAGTTCCATACCCCACAACCACCACTTCTTCCAGTGCCTGCGTATCTTCAACCAATGTTATGTTAAAAGACGTTTTTTCTGCAGTATTAATTTCCTGCTCCACATAGCCAATATACGATATCCGAATTGTCGCATTATCGGCAACTTTTAACGAAAAGTTGCCATCGATATCCGATACTGTGCCGTTGGTGGTGCCGACTTCAATGATGTTGGCTCCGATAATGGGCTCGCCATTGACATCCACAACTTTTCCCGTTATCGTTTTGCCTTGCTGTTGTGCCGATCGAATCATTTCGGCAATGGCCGCAGCATTTCGGTTGGCTTTTTTCATCAGCACGATGTAGTTGTTCTCGAAATCGTAACCGATATCGGTACCTGCAAAAGCTTCATTGAGATACGAGGATACTTTGTCCGACTTGCGTTGAACATCCACCTTTCGGTTGGCATCTACTTCGCGATTGCTGTAAACCACCAAATAATCGGTTTGCTTTTCAATTTCCTCTATCAGTTGACCTACAGTCATCGAATTCGTTTTCAACTCAATAACCGCTTCCTGCGCTTCTGTATTTAAGGCCATCAACTGAAAAGAGAAAACAAATAAAAGAATAAAACAAATTTTCATGATTCGAAAGATACCTTTATAGGTTTCGTTTTTTATTAAATAAGGTGTTGTTAGAAATTTTATTTTCATATCTTTGTGATATTAAAGTGAATACTAAATAGATATTAGGTGTTTGCTTTTTTAAGGCGATGAGTGTGGCCGCACTTGTCGCCTTTCTTGTTTTTATGACTTCTTTTTTCTCATAGGCATATTATTTTATGGGTGAATAATTTTTATTTCCTTAATGTGATGATATTATAATCGATATCTTTTTCAATGTTGAAAGGATGTATTTTTTGGATGATCCGCAGAATTTCATCGATGCCGTCACGTTGACGGAATTTTCCGGTATACCTCACGTTGAAAATTTCAGGATCTTCCACCTTAATCGTAACATCGTAATAAAGTTGCAATTTTTCGATGATATCGAGCAACCGTTCATTTTCAAAACAATAAATGCCGTCTTTCCAAAGAAAATGATTCGGATTCGTTATTCCGGATATCGATGCTTTTCCTCCTTGCAGATTTACCTCTTGATTTGGTTTCAATATAACATGATCGGATTCGTTAGCATTCCAAGAAATCTTTACCGAACCCTCAATCAGAGCAATCCGAGAATAACCCGTTTTTGGATAATTATATACATTGAATTGTGTTCCAAGCACCTTTAATCGAATATCCTGAGATTCAACAATAAAAGGTTTACGGGGATTTTTCGCCACATCAAAAAATGCCTCTCCAGTTAGGGTGACTTTACGTTCTTTACCTGCAAAATGCGAAGGATATATCAATGTAGATTGGGCATTGAGCCATACGTTTGTACCGTCTTCGAGTGTTAACCGAGCCCTTTGTCCTGCGGGAACATACAACGTATTGGTTGCTATTTCGTGAACATTGTTTTTGGAAAAAAATAAGGTCAAAAAAACGGTAGAAGCAATCAGCACTAACGCAAAAGCCGCAATTTTTCCAATCGATTTCATGCGTTCCCTTCGACGTTTAGCCTCAACCCGGCGAAGAAACCGCCGAAAACTCGCTCGAGCCTGCTCTTCATCTCTTTCATGTTTGGTGAGATGGGTTAAAGCAAAAATATTTTGCAACCGAATATACTCTCCCTTCAACGATTCATCGCTATTGATTTGCTTCAACAATTGCAAACGTTCCGATTCATCGAGTTCACCGAGAAAATATTTCAGTAGCACGTCGTCCATTTTGTCCCTCTTTAATTATATAACGAATAACCTCGACAAATCCGCTAAAGAAAATCAAAAAATTTATTTAAATAAAGAGAAAAATAAACAAAGGCCGGTAGTCTTTTAATATTTCCTTCAGCTTTCGGTAAGCTATAGCCATTTGACTTTCAACAGTATGAATGGATAAATTCAATTCTTTGGCAATTGTTTTTTGTTTTTTCCCCTCGATTTTATTCATGACAAAAATTTGACGGCATTTCTCCGGCAACGATTGAATGGCATCGGCAATAACCGCTTCCATGTCGGTATTTGAAAAAATATGCTCATCAAACGCTTGCAGGGATTGCAATTTTATTTGCAACGCTAATTCATATTCCTCTTGCATCTTATTTGCCGCATTTTGCATAACCATTCGATGACGAAGGAAATCGATACATTTGTTTTTAATGTTTGTAAAAAGATACGAGGTCAAATTTATAGAGCTCGAAACAAACGCCCTCCTTTCCCACAGATCGAGGAAGACATCCTGAACAATATTTTCGGCATCGGCCTCGCTAATAACATATTCTTGAGCAAAACGTTTTAATCGCGGATAAAAAGAAAGATAAATTTCTTCAAATTCAGCGATAGTATTTTTATCGTTTTGCATCATTGTTTTTTGTTTTTGTAAGTAACCAACCCCAAAAATACAAAAATATTATAAAACACAAGTGGGGAAAATGTTAATGCATAGCATAACGACAAAAAACTCCATAGTATCAAGAAAACCGGAGAAATAGAAAACCGGAGACATCCATCCCCGGTTTTAGCAAATTCATACGACTTATCTTTTAAACGATTTCAACCAACGGTTGCTCTGCACCCACATTCTCTCCTTTCTTTACATATACCCGTACAACTTTACCTGAAAATTCCGATGGA
>Ga0265293_10002075_pt1 | contig 41643 bp, 43 predicted proteins | sample Munlanlewell138R_FD_192505 | JGI IMG/M metagenome (GOLD analysis project Ga0265293, IMG submission 192505) | Leachate microbial communities from a municipal landfill in Southern Ontario, Canada - Leachate well 138R | ecosystem: Engineered > Solid waste > Landfill > Unclassified | place: Canada...
CATCCAATCATGCAAAGGTTTAATGGGTACATACAAAAACTTTTAATGTCATCGATTGTCTTTTTAGTGATCATCCCATTTTATCCAAATATCTATATTTTTCAATTGTTTTTAATGCCTGTTTTAATTATAATAGTCACTTTTTTATTATATCCACTTTCAATCATGGCTTTAATTTCTAAAAATTTCAATTTAATTTTTTCTTTTGTTATTGATAAGTTTGAATTATTAATCAAATTTTTGACAAATTATCAAACGTATCATTACATGCCTAAATTTAATATATGGATATCATTGATATATTACGGATTACTTGGGTGGATTTTCATGTCAAAGAGTTATAGGATGACATTTAAAAGAGCACTTTGTGCATGCATGGTCATAATACTTTCCATTATTTTTCAATTAAACACATATAAGGACACAATCACATTTTTAGACGTTGGACAGGGAGATACTACCATTATCCAATCAAATGGCTGTCAGATAGTTATAGATAGTTTTAATGGTGCATATGACTATTTAAAGAATCATGGTTTTTATAACATCGATTATTTAATCTTAACGCATAGTGATGAAGATCATATAAAAGAAGCTAATGATATTTTAGAAAACATAAATGTGAAATATTTGGTTTTAAGTAAATATGATCACAATTATCCTCAGTATCATCAACAAGCACTATTCGTTAGTGCTGGTCAACAGTTGACGTGTAAAGATATAAGCATAGATATCTTAGCGCCATTAACTTCATATGAAAAAGATAATAATAATTCAATAGTTATGCAATTTGTCTTTGATCATAAAATCTTTTTATTTACTGGTGATATTGAAAAAGAAGCAGAATATGATCTTATTAAAACATATAAAGATAAATTAAAAAGTGATGTGATTAAAGTTCCACATCATGGGTCTATCACATCATCTACAAAAGAGTTTATGAATCATGTAAATCCATCTTATGCTGTAATGTCTTTAAAAACACCTAATGCATATGGTTTTCCATCATCTGATGTCATCAATCGGTATTTAGAAAGATCATGTGTGATCTATCGAACAGATGTAGATGGAACGATCACATATCATAGAAGAAGAAGGAAAGAAAAGTGGCAACTTTATCTATCAATTTAGAGCTATTTTTAGTATAATAGTATTATCGAATAAGGAGGCATGATTATGGCTGAGGCAATTTATGTTTTTCAAAGTCAAAACGAATATTTATTACATCATGGCGTGGAAGAGAAGATCAAAAAATTAAATGTAGATCCATTTAATATCATGCGATATGATTTGCTAGAAAGTAAAAGCGAAGATATCTTAGAAGATATGCAAACTATTTCATTTTTTTCTGAACAAAAAATTATTGTGATAAAAAACATCCAGTTATTAGACAAAGAGGAAGATGAAACATTTAAGAAATGGGTTCAATATTTTGAAAAACCAAATCCTGATGTCTTTGTGATTATAGAACAACTAGAGGTGCTTCCTAAAACAAGCAAAACTCAAGAATTACTAATGACTTATGCATTTATCGAAAAAATTGATGATATGAAAAAAGACGAATATCCAGAATTCGTCAAAAATATGTTTAAAAAATTTAATTATCAAATTACTGATGATGCGATTAGTGCATTATTAGAAAGAACAAATTTTGATTTTCAATTATTATCTCAAGAAGCAGAAAAATTAATGTTATTTTCATATGATAGTAAAGTAATTGAAGAAAAAGAAGTCATATTACTAGTTAGTAGAAACCTAGAAGAAAACATCTTTGAACTAACTAATGCTTTACTCGCTAAAGATCAATCAAAAACGATTGAAATCTTTTATGATTTAGTGGCTAGAAATGAAGATCCTATTAGAATCTTAAACTTTATTGTTAATAAAATTAGAGAACTTATTCATGCTAAATTATTAATTGAAAAAGGGTATCGACAAGATGAAATTGCTGAACATTTTAATATTAAAAGTGGTAGAGCTTATTATTTAGTTAAAAATGCACAAAGAGCAGACTTTAATATACTAGAAACTCATCTAAAAAAATTAAGTAAATTAGATTTCGATATAAAAAGCGGTAAAATAGATAAAAAATTAGGTCTAGAATTATATTTGTTAGGAGCGTGACTATGTTAGATCACAAGAGAATATTATTATTTGATTTTGAAACAACAGGATTATATCCAGATAAAGAACAAATCATCGAGATTGGCGCAGTACTAATGGAAAAACAAGATGGTAAATATGTAGAAATTGATAGTTTTGACCAGTTATTAATCGCAGATAAACCCTTATCTCCAAAAATTATTGAAATTACGCATATTACTGATGAAATGTTACTTAGAGATGGTATTGAACAAGAGGTTGCTTGTCAAAAATTTATGGCAATGATGGAAGGTGAACCATTGTTGATTGCATATAATATTCAGTTTGATCTATCTTTCTTACATTTTTTTATTAGAAGATATTTCAATCAAAATTATGTAGTTACAAACGACATCTTAGATGTTATGGCAATTTATAAAGATAGACACAAATTTCCACATCGCCTAGATCAAGCTGTAGAAACTTATCAAGCAAATGTAAAAAACACACATAGAGCGATTGATGACATCAGAGCTACATTTGATGTTTTAGTTAACATGAATGAAGAATTACCAAATATTAAAAAATATGTGAATGTCATTGGCTACAATAAAAAATATGGAGTCAGTGGGATAAGATTACCACATGTAAAATATGTTGCACAATATGGTGGACAAAAGGAAATAGAAAGACTATAAAAAAAAAGAAGCATCAACGATGCGACTTCTTTTTAAAGGCTGTTAACCAAGTTTGTTAATTGTGATTTATGTCTAGCTACGAAGTTTTTATGATAAATGCCTTTAGCTTGACCTTTGTCTAATTTCTTATGAGCGAATGATAATGCTTCAACAGCTTTTTCTTTATCATTTGCACGAACTGCTAGTTCTACTGACTTAATTGCAGTTTTTACAGAAGATTTAAATGATGCATTACGTAAACGACGTTTTTCATTCGTTTTATTTCTTTTGATTTGTTGTTTGATATTTGCCACAGTTTCACCTCCTAATTACGCACAATTAATTATATCAAATGACAATTAAAAAAACAACAGTTAACGCATAAATATGTTAAAATAGATGTATAATCATCAAAAAGGAAAGACTAAATATGACCACTGCGAACAAATTAACGATATTACGAGTTTTAATGATTCCTATCATGATCATTTTTCTTTATATAAAACCACTAGATGAGTTGATAGGATTTTTAGGTTTAACGATTAACCAGTTTGTATTTGCATTATTATTTGTACTTGCATCACTTACCGATTTATTAGATGGTTATGTGGCAAGAAAATATAATCAAATTACAACTTTTGGAAAATTTTTAGATCCAATTGCTGATAAAGTATTAGTATTAGTAGCGTTGCTTTATTTAATGATATTAGATCCATCAAGAGTTCCAATTTGGGCTGTCATGATCGTCATTATGAGAGAGTTTATGGTTACAGGCATTAGACTACTTGCGGTTGATAAAGGTTCAGTTATAGCGGCTTCACCTTACGGTAAATTTAAGACTGCATCAACGATGATTGCTTTAGTCATTATGCTATTTAATGATTTTGGTTTAACACCATGGATTGGTAATGTGATATTCTATATTGCGATTTTATTTACATTAATTAGTGGTATTGATTATCTCATTAAAAATAAAAAAGTTGTTTTTGAAAGTATTTAAAGTAAAAAGTTATACATTTTTGTACAATAACATGGAGGTGCACAATGGACAAAGATAAAAGAGCACAAGCCTTAGAGGCTGCAATGAAACAAATAGAAAAACAATATGGTAAAGGTTCGGTAATGCGCTTAGGTGACGAGGCAGATCGTCATGTAGCAGCAAACCCTTCTGGATCTATAGGATTAGATATCGCATTAGGTATTGGTGGATATCCAAAAGGAAGAATTATTGAGGTTTACGGACCAGAAAGTTCAGGTAAAACAACATTAGCACTTCACGCGATTGCAGAAGTTCAAAAAAATGGCGGATTTGTAGCTTTTATTGATGCCGAACATGCACTTGATCCTAAATATGCGAGAGCTTTAGGTGTTGATGTCGATAATTTAATTTTATCGCAACCAGATACTGGTGAACAAGCGTTAGAAATTGCAGAAGCTTTAATTAGAAGTGGATCAGTTGATACAATTGTTGTCGATAGTGTTGCAGCATTAGTTCCAGAAGCTGAAATTAATGGTGAAATGGGTGATTCTCATGTAGGACTTCAAGCAAGATTAATGAGCCAAGCAATGAGAAAATTATCTGGTGCTATTTCTAAAACAAACACAACTGCGATTTTTATTAATCAAATTCGTGAAAAAGTTGGCGTTATGTTTGGGAATCCAGAAGTAACTCCAGGTGGTAGAGCACTCAAATTCTATTCGTCAGTTAGATTAGAAATTAGAAGAAGTGAAGCTTTAAAAAATGGGACAGATATTATCGGTAATAAGGCAAACATCAAAGTTGTTAAAAATAAAGTTGCACCACCATTTAAAGTGGTCAGTGTAGATATTATTTATGGCGAAGGTATATCAAAAGTTGGTGAACTTGTTGATTTAGCATCTGACATTGATGTGATCAGTAAGAGTGGTGCTTGGTATGCATATGAAGGTAATAAGATTGGTCAGGGTAGAGAAAATGCAAAACAATTCTTATTAGACCACAAAGATGTTTATGATCAAGTATACAAAAAGGTTTTAGAACATTATAAGATTTCATATACAAATTAAAGTGTAAACACTATGGCAATCATAGTGTTTTCTTTTTTAATCAAAATACCAATAATATAGGTATGTTTAATGTATAATATATGAAAGATATATTAAGAAGGTCGTGATGAAGTGAAGATTTTATCTAGATGGTTTATTTTATCATTTCTATTAACCCTTTTAGCAATAACTATGGCGCTAGAACCAAATCATGAGATTTATACATCATATGAACTCATTCATGAAACTGAAACGATAGAAGATGCACATGAGCTTGCATCTGTTTTTGATTTGTCATTAGTCGAACACACAAATTATGGTTTTTCAATTTTTGAATCAAGTGATCCAGAAAGAAAAGAACAATTGTTATATGAAGGATTTGAGTTAAATCAAAAACTTAAAACAACTGCAAATTTTCCAATTTTTTCTGATGAGGATCCATATCTAGATGATCAATATGCTATTGATATGATGGATGTTGATCTTGCTTGGAGTATAAAAGAAGGAGTTCCCAATTATTTAATTGCAGTTATAGATACTGGTATTGATACGATAGATTTGAACACTGAATTTATTGATGAAGGTGCTAAAGCATCATATGGGTTAAGAAGATTAGATGTTGAAGTTATTTCTGATAACGTAGATGTATCGATTCCAGGTGTTTATGAGATTGTTTATTATACGACATATTTAGGATTCGAAAAAACAATCACTAGGAAGGTCACAGTTATCGATGATCAAATACCCGATGTCTATTTAAATGTTGGCCTTGATACAATCTTTGTTGGTGATCCTTGGATTGATGCTGGCATAGATAGTGATGAAGAGGTTGATGTAAGTGTTTCAGGATACGTCAATGTTAATATTGCTGGTGAATATGTGATTACTTATATGATTAATGATGGTGAGTTAACATTATATAGATATGTTAATGTTATTGAAAAAGCATAGATATAGACATAAGATTTATGTATCTTCATGCATAAATCTTTTTTAAAGCTCTTTTGCTTATGCTAATATAAATTATTTGTTATAATATAGTTAAATTTATAAACCATATAAAGAAATGAGGGGTTTTTATGAATTATGAAAAAGAATATCAAACCTTTAGTGAGTATTTAAAAAAGGAAGATAAAGATCAAAGTGTATTATATGCCTTATCTTTATTAGAAGACAAAAAGATGAGTATAGAAGCGTTATATAAAGATATTATCGCGCCAGCGTTAATGTTTTTTAAATGTGATGTAGAAGATGAAGAGATATGCATTTGGAAAGAACATCTTACAACTTCAATTATTAGAACGATATTGGAATCTGTATACCCATATATTGTGAAAAGAAAATCCGGTATAGAAAAGATTAATCAAAAAATAGTCGTTTTAACACCAGCTTTTGAATATCATGAAATTGGTGCGTTGATGGTTAGCCATTTTATGTTACTGCAAGGCTTTGATGCTTCATACATAGGAGCAAACACACCTAAAACTGAAATTTTATCAGCACTAAGAGCTTATCAACCTGATTATATAGCACTAAGTGTGACTAATCCTTATAACATCGTGGTTACTGAACAAATATGTAGTGAAATTAGAAGATTTTTTCCTAACATTAAAATTATATTAGGCGGACAAGCATTTAAGAGTCAAGCAGCGTTGTCTAGTATTTCATATGATTATTTATTAGAAGATTTCGATGCAATTAAAAAGTTTGCAGATGAGGTGAGACCATGAAACTAGCTTTTAGTATTGCTTGGAGATTTTTAATGTCTGCGAAAAAACAAACACTTGTGATTGTTTTAGGTATAGCAGTAGGTGTGTCTGTACAAGTTTTTATTGGATCTTTAATCTCAGGATTACAAAAAGATTTAATTAATACTGCGATTGGTTCAACATCACAATTAACGGTTCAATCAGATATTGATCGTGAAGTTGAACTTTCTAATGACTTTACTGTTGAGATTCCAATTATCAATGATCAAGAACTTGTCAATGATATCAAAAATCATTCTGATGTATTTGTACATGTGACTGAAGCATTAGATGTTATTGGTTTTGTTGAAAAAGATGGTATTGAAAAACAAGTAGTTTTTAGAGGTCTTGACTTAGAAAATGCTGAAGGTATTTATAAGCTTGAAACTGATGAAAAAATAGTTTATGGTAGATTACCTGAGACGTCTGATGAAATGATACTAGGTATTGAATTTTTAAATGAGTATGAAGAAAATGATATTGATCTATTTGATGAAAACAATCCAATAACAGTTGATGTTAGAAGACAAGGTTCAACTGAAATAGACACATTTAAAATTGTAGGTTTCTTTGACTTAGGTGTTAAAGCATTAAATAATACTTGGGGGATTGGAACTATTGAAGGGGCTAAATCAATTTACGGTATCGATTCATATATGATATCATCGATTGAAATGCAAATGAGTGATCCATTTTTAGCAGAAGAATTAGCACTTTCTTTAGAACTTGAAATTGGTGATACTTATAAGACAAGTAATTGGATGGTTGAACAAGCGTCATTATTATCAGGGTTGCAAGGACAATCGATTTCATCGATTATGATTCAAGTTTTTGTAATCGTTGCAGTTGTCTTAGGGATCGCATCTACATTAGCGATTACGGTTATTCAAAAATCTAAACAAATCGGTATTTTAAAAGCTATGGGATTAAAAGACAAAGACGCATCTTTAGTATTTTTGTTTGAAGGTGCAATTTTAGGAGTCTTTGGAGCTATTGTTGGTGTTTTATTTGGTGTTGGTCTATCATTATCATTTGTTACATTTGCTATTGATTCAACAACAGGAGATCCTGTCGTACCATTAAACATTGAACCTGGATTTATAGCATTATCAGCAGGTATAGCTTTATTTGCATCTATCTTATCAGCATTACTTCCTGCAATAAGATCATCAAAAATGACAGTAATTGAGGTGATTAGAAATGCCTAAAATAGTAGAACTTAAACAAATCAATAAAATATATGGTGAAGATACTCCAAATCCTACACAAGTGTTATTTGACTTAGATCTTGAATTTGAAGCATCAACATTTAATTCAATCATAGGACAGTCAGGTAGTGGGAAATCAACACTACTTAATATCTTGGGTACACTAGATAAAGCAACTTCAGGTGAAGTCTTTATTAATGGCATTAATACACAAAAAATGAAAAAAGATGAAGTTTCAAACTTAAGAAATGAATCAATTGGCTTTATCTTTCAGTTTCATTATTTATTACCTGAATTTACAGCCTTAGAAAATGTGTTATTACCTTACAAAATAACAAAAAAACCTCTAAACAAAGAGATCTTAGACAGAGCAAATGAATTACTAGATATCGTAGGATTAAAAGATAAGAAAAATAATTTAGCGGTTAATCTATCAGGTGGTCAACAACAAAGAGTTGCTATCGCAAGATCTTTGATCAACAATCCGAAAATCATTTTAGCAGATGAGCCTACAGGAAACCTTGATAGTGATACAACAGATCAAGTCTATGAATTACTAAGAGAGATCAATAAAAAATATCAAACGACTTTTATTGTGATAACCCATGATAGACATATTGCTGAAAAAGCTGATCGAATCATCGAAATTAAAGACGGAAGAATCCACTTAGATATTTACAAAAACGCATAATACAACGGCCATCTTATAAAGATGGTCTTTTTTCATAAAAAAAGACTACATTTTCATGTAGTCAAATCGTTATTCTGGAATAACTGTTTTAGGATTTAAATCACTTAACGGAAATTTCACATATTCTATTTCAGTTACAGTTTGGCCTGCTGATTCATATGAGTATTCCACTTTAACATATAAGTTTGGTTCTTCAATCGTTACAAATAACAATGGAGAAGTCGGAAGTTCATAATTAAAATCTATCACAAATGATGTCATATTGATTGCGATATATCGTTGATTACCAACGGAACTTAAATTTTTCCAATCAGTCTTTAAAACAGGTGTGATCTTAACGTTTTCTAATTGATAATTAGCATCTGGTGTATAAGACACATTAAACCCGTAAAAACCGCCTACAAGGTCACCTTCATCGTTTAGTGAAGGCTTTTTAAGTGAATTCCATTCGATATTTAGTGTTAATGCTTTTAGTTCATCTTTTGTTACGAAATCATTGATTTTTACAGATTCTTCAGTGATCTCTTTATCAAAATACACAGATTTATTTGCGGTATAACTACCGATATAAGCAGTAATCAATAATGAGATTGGTAAAACAATTAAAAACAGCCATATGCCGATTTTAACTCTATTTTTATGTATCCAAGATAATAATGTTTTTTGCTTATTTTGATTTTGTTTGTTCATTTGTCTCATACCCCTCTTCATGTCTACATTTTCTATTATACACATTTTTTTAGAAATTAAAAGATGAAACAATTTCTTCATGCTTAATACATTGACTTAAGAAGCAAAAATAAGTTATAATAATAAAGTATTGTGTATCTAACAATTAGAAAATTAATTGTTGAAATATGTATCAATCAAATAAAACTAAATGGAGGTGTTAGAATGTTATTACCTATAGCATTCGGTGTTATTGAAGTCGTCTCCATTTTGCTAGCCCTTTTAGGTGGACTTATTGTTGGTTATTTAATTCGTGTTTGGCAACACGAAAAAAGTATCAAAGCATCTAAAGCTCAGGCTGAAAAAATTGTTGAAGATGGAAAAAAAGAAGCTGAAAAAGCGAAACGAGAAAGTGTTTTAGAAGCAAAACAAGAGATTTTTGCGTTACGTAAAGATTTTGAAAATGACATGCGCGAGCGTCGTCAAGTTGTTGTAAACTTAGAAAATAAAGTTTCACAACGTGATGAAAATTTGAATAATCGTGCAATTCATTTAGACAGAAGAGAGCAATCTTTATCTGCACGCGAAGAAAAACTTGATGAAAGAAAAGAACAACTTGAACAATTAAATAGCAAAGTGGAAGAGACATTAAAAGAACAAGAACAAAAACTCATGGAGATCTCTAGTTTATCAGTTGAACAAGCAAGAGAAATTATTATGGGTAGAGTAAGAGAAAGTATTTCAGATGAAATCGCAACTTACATAAAGGACGAAGAAGAAAAAGCTAAAAATGAAGTTCATGTCCGCTCTAAGGAATTGTTAGCATTAGCTATGCAAAAATATGCTAGTGAAACAACGACTGAGAGAACTGTATCTGTTGTTGATTTACCAAACGATGAAATGAAGGGTCGTATCATTGGACGTGAAGGACGTAATATTCGCACAATAGAAGCATTAACCGGTGTTGACCTTATTATTGATGATACGCCAGAAGCTGTCGTATTAAGTGGATTCGATCCTGTCCGTAGAGAAATTGCCAAACGTGCTTTAAGTACGCTAGTATCTGATGGACGTATCCACCCAGGACGTATTGAAGAAGTCGTAGAAAAAGCAAGAGTTGAAGTTGACATGTTTATTCGTGAAGCTGGAGAAGACGCAGTCTTTACAGTTGGCGTTGGTCGAATTCATCCTGATCTAGTGAAGTTACTAGGACGATTAAGTTTTAGAACAAGCTATGGTCAAAATGTATTAAAACATTCTATTGAAGCAGCATTCCTAGCTGGGAAGTTAGCTGCTGAAATTGGTGAAGATGAAATTTTAGCAAGACGTGCAGGATTACTTCATGACATTGGTAAAGCAGTTGACCATGAAGTTGAAGGTGGACATGTTGAAATTGGTGTGAAACTTGTAAGCAAGTATAAAGAACCAAAAGAAGTGATTGATGCGATTGCATCACATCATGGTGATAAAGAACCTGAAAGTATAATCGCTGTGTTAGTTGCTGCTGCAGATGCTCTAAGTGCTGCAAGACCAGGTGCTAGAAGCGAATCTATGGAAAACTATATTAAACGCCTTGAACAATTAGAAGCCATTTCAAATGAAATTCCAGGTGTTGAAAAATCGTATGCTATTCAAGCAGGACGAGAAGTTAGAGTTATAGTTAAAGCGGAAGAAATTGATGATTTATCGACATTCAAAGTTGCTCGTGAAATTAAAGAACAAATTGAAGAGAAGATGACTTATCCTGGAACTATTAAAGTAACAGTTATTCGTGAAACTAGAGCTACAGACGTTGCAAAATAAGAGGCTTAGGCCTCTTTTTGTTAGAAAAGAAGGTTATGTATGAAAATATTATTTATTGGAGATGTTTATGGGACTCCAGGTATTGAAATGCTTGAAGCTCATTTACCAGAATTAAAAAGAACACATAAACCTAATATTACCATTGTGAATGCTGAGAATGCAGCACATGGTAGAGGGATTACAAAACAAATTTATAAAACAATGATGAATTTAGGTGTATCAGTAATTACTATGGGAAACTGGACTTGGGGCAATAAAGAATTATTTGAGTTTATCGATGAATCAAATATCGTAAGACCATTTAATTATAAAGAAGCACCAGGTAAAGGTTATATGACAGTGAATTACAATGGTCAAAAGGTTTTAGTTATCAATGCACTTGGTAGAACATTTATGAATGCTAATTTAGATGATCCTTTTACTGGTGTAAAGATGATTATTGAAGCTGAAAAAGCTGATGTTGTCTTTGTCGATTTTCACGCCGAAGCCACATCAGAAAAAGTTGCACTTGGTCATTATTTAGATGGTATGGCTGATGTTATTGTAGGAACACACACACATATTCAGACAGCTGATGAAAGAAAACTACCTAAAGGTACATTATATATTACTGATGTCGGTATGACTGGTCCATTAGATGGTATTATTGGTGTTGATAGGGACATTGTTTTAAACAGATTTTTAAATGGATTTTCAACGCCAAATAGGGTAGCTGATGGTCCTAAACAATTAAATGGAGTCATTGTTGATTTAAATAAAAAAACAATTAAACGTATTCATATTGAAAGCGAAACAGTATAAATTATACTGTTTTTTCATGTATAATAGAAGCAGGTGATGATATGAGCAAAAAAATAGACATAGAAAAGTATTTTACGCCAGATTTAAACAAGGCGAGAAAAAGAACGAAACAAACAATTGAAGAAGTTAAGTTTGATTTAGATGAGACACATAAAAAAATAGGTTTAGATAAGACCTATTTAATACATACATATGGATGTCAAGGGAATGAAGCCGATAGTGAAACTATGGGCGGTATTTTAGAGTTGATGGGGTTTACTCCTGCAGACTCAGAAGAAGAAAGTGATGTCATTTTAATTAATACATGTGCGATTAGAGAGAATGCTGAAAATAGAATTTGGGGAGAACTTGGAAGACTTAAAGCGCTTAAAAGACAAAATCCAAATTTAATTTTAGGATTAGCTGGATGTATGGCACAAGAAGAAAATGTCGTTGAACGTGTTTTAAAAAAATATCAACATGTGGACTTAGTATTTGGTACACATAATATACATAAACTTCCAGAATATGTTCAAACAGCTATGTTTTCTAAAGAAAGAGTGATTGAAGTCTTTTCTAAAGAAGGCGAAATCGTTGAAAACTTACCGAAAACAAGACATCATCAATTTAAAGCATGGGTAAATATCATGTTTGGTTGTGATGAGTTTTGTACATATTGTATCGTTCCTTATACAAGAGGAAAAGAACGTTCAAGATCAAAAGATGAAATTATCGAGGAAGTAAAACAACTTGTTAAACAGGGCTATAAGGAAGTTACACTCTTAGGTCAAAATGTTAATGCTTATGGAAAAGATAAAAAAGAAGATGACTATACATTTGGTGATCTTTTAAGAGATTTAGACCAAACAGGTATAGATCGTATACGTTTTACGACATCTCATCCACACGATTTAGATAAAAAAACGATGGAAGCCATGAGAGATTGTAAACATGTGATGCCATTTTTCCATTTACCTGTTCAATCAGGTTCTAATCCAGTTTTAAAGAAAATGAATCGTCATTATACGAAAGAATCATACTTAAAAGTATTAAATGAACTTAAAGAAACAGTTCCTGGCATTTCAGTCACTACGGATATCATTGTAGGATTTCCAGGTGAAACTGAAGAAGATTTCATGGAAACATTAGATCTAGTTGAAAAAGCTGATTTTGAAGGGGCATTTACATTCGTTTTTTCGAAAAGAGAAGGCACACCAGCAGCTAAGTTTGAAGATTCTACACCAGAAGAAGATAAGAAACAAAGATTGTATAGATTAAATGAAAAAATCAATGAAGGCTATTTAAGAGGATCAAAAAGATTTTTAGATCAGACTGTAAAAGTATTAGTAGATGGTGTTTCTAAAAATGATGATACTGTATTAGCAGGCTATTCAGAACATCAAAAACTAGTAAATTTCAAAGGGGATAAATCATTAATTGGTAAAATTGTGAATGTAAAAATAACAACTGCTAAGACATGGTTTTTAATGGGTGAACTCATTGACTGAAAAAGAAAAATTATTAGAAATGGTTCAAAATGATGAGCGTATTAAACGTTATCAAGCCATTGAAAAAGTTATTAATAGCAATAAAATATTAAAACAAAAAATAAACAAATTAAAGACTATTCAAAAACAATTAGTGAATGCAAAAGAGATTCAAAAACAAAAATCTATAGAGCATTTTCAAGCACTTTATGATGAGCTTTTAGAAGAGATAGAAACATATCCTTTAATGTCTGATTATCTCGCTTTACAGGGCGATATCAACGAGATGATCCAAGCGGTTGCGGAAATCATAGAAGATGGTATTAATAAAGAATTAAACAGCAAATGACCCTAAATCCTATATTTAGGGTCTTTTTGATAGTAAAAACTTGATAAATTTTAAAAAAAATTGTATGATTAAGTAAAGAGTTTTAATGGAGGTAGCTTATGCCAAGATTGACACGAGACAGTAATATTATGGTTGGAAATAAGGAGTATAAAGTCGAAGATCTAATTAAGACCATCATTTATTTACCCGCACCAAAAGTCAAATCTTATTTTATGGATCTTGGATTAACTATTCCTAGAGAACTACGCATGTTCGTCTTAAAAGAAAATTTAAGAGAAAAAGTGGTTGAAACTAGAAAGTCTAGATTAACGATGGCAGATGAAATTAATTATCGTCTATCATGGTTTACTGAATTTTCTGAAACACAACTTGAAAACTTGTTAATATTTTTTGATGATGAAAGAACTTTTAAAAATTTCTTAGAGGATTTTTGGACTGACGTATTAGGCTACATGGTTGAAAAACACGTTCCACCTCAAGATTTTAAACGTCTTTATGAGTTAAGTGTTAATCATGTTAAAGCTGTAGGATTAACTTTACCTGATATTAAAACGTATAATAGAGAATTAAAAGATATTTTCTATGATAGTTTTGGTAGAATTGATGGTCTTGCACCTCAAAAGCTAAGACCTGTATTATATAAGAGCTCAACATTAGGTGAAATTAGAGACCTAGGATCAAAATATGGTGTTAGTGTACCTAGAAGACTTAAGAAGAGTCAACTCGCAGATATTATCATTCAAGAATTAAAAGATGAAGGTAAATATACTGAAGAACTTGAAAAGAAAATCCAAGGCATGTCAGTTATTATCTTACAAAGATTTGCGATTGATCACGATATTAAAGCTTCAACTGAACTTAAAAAAGAAGAAATTATTGAATATATTTTAAAGAATGCTGAAGAAACTAAAGAAGCATATTTTGTACCTGAATCTATAGAAGATTATGAAAAAGAGGTTCATGATGTTTCACAAGAGGTTGTTAAAGAGCCTGAAAAAGAAGAACCTAAAAAAGAAGAACCTGTAGTTACTGAAGAAAAAGTTGAACCTGAAGAAATTATAGAAGAGGAAATCATCGTTGATGAACAAATTGAAGATGTTGAAACGAAAGTTGAACCTCTAGAAAAAGCTCAAGTTCAATATGTACAATCTGGAATGAATTTAGATGAGCTAGTCACAGAAATTAGAAAACTTAGGGAAGCTATTGAAAAAAATAAGGCTGAACCACAAATAAAACAAGAACCACAACAAGAAGTAAAACCAGAACAACATCAAGCTGAAACTATTAATGCAGATGAATTAAATGATGCAAAAAAACTTGAAGTTAGTCAACAAGATGCAGTTGTTTTAAATTCAGCTGAATTTTATGGTGATGCTAAACAATATAAAAAGTTACATAAAAAAGATGAAGCTGATGAACGTGAAAAATTTATTGAAGATAAAAAAGATGCTTCTACAATTGGAACTGATAAAGGTCAACAAGTTTCAGATCTTCCAGCAGAAGCAAGATTTTTAGGTAAAATATTTAAAGGCTTAGGCAAATTCTTATTTAAACTACTTAAAGTATTACTCAAGATCGCATTAATCGTTGGTGTGATTGCGATTGTCGTACTAATATTATATGGATTGTTATCATATTATACTGACTTAGATTTCTTAAGTGGTGTTGATAATGCAATCAATAATCTTTTATCAATTGGACAAAGAGGATTGCTTGATTTTATTCACAACTTATTTAGTTCACTTGGTATGTAGATAAAAAAATTAGAAAATAGGGGGCACCTATGGATAAACAACAATACACCCCAATGATGCAACAATATCTTGAAATTAAAGAAGACTACGCTGATGCGATAGTCTTTTTTAGATTAGGTGATTTTTATGAAATGTTCTTTGATGATGCAATCTTAGCATCAAAAGTTTTAGAAATCGCCCTAACTTCAAGAGATGCAGGGGCAAAGGTACCTATGTGCGGTGTACCACATCATGCAGTAAAACCATACATTCAAAAACTTATTGAAAAAGGATTTAAAATTGCAATAGCAGAACAAACAACAGAACCTGGCAAAGGACTTGTACAAAGAGAAGTCACAAGATTAATTACTCCAGGTACAGTGTTTGAAGAAGGTATATTAGACCAAAATTCTAATAACTTTATCGCAAGTATCCTTTTAACAGAAAAAGGGTATGCTTTAACCTATATTGATATTTCAACAGGTGAAAGTTTTATCACAGATAGCCTAGAGAAGAAAGAAGCATTTGATTTAATCTTATCTCTTGATATTAAAGAGGTTGTTATACCACTAAATTTTGATCAATGGTTTACAGAAGAACTCAAATCTAATGGGATATTAATTTCATACGCAAGTGATTATGAAATGCATGATTATGTTTATGTTCGTCATTTAGAAAGAGAACAAAAACGAGCAGCATCATTTTTAATTAATTATTTAAGTAAAACACAGATGCAAATGTTAAATCACTTAATGCCGTTTGAACATGTGATGAAAGTTGGACAAATGCACGTAGACTATCGTGTGAAAAAGCATTTAGAAATCATGGAATCATTGACATTGAATCATAAAACAACGCTTGAATATTGGCTAAATCATTGTCAAACAGCTATGGGTTCTAGATTATTAAAATCATATTTAAATCATCCTTTAAAAGATCAAATAGCACTCAATGAAAGATATGATTATATTGAAGCATTCATGCCTTATTTACCAAGAGAAGACATGTTAGAGCATTTAAAATACATTTATGATATCAATAGAATTGTAGGTAGAATTTCATTTCATACCGTTAACGCAAGAGATTTATATCAACTAAAAGAGACGCTTAGACATATACCAGCAATTATTGAAACATTAAAAAAATATGAACATTCAAAAATTAAATCATTAACACAAGTGATAAAAGATCATCAAGATTTATTTAACTATCTTGATCAAGCGATTGCTGAAGATCCACCACTTACCCTTAAAGAAGGCGGCATGATTAAAGAAGGCTTTAATGAGGCGTTAGATGAACTTAAAAACATTAATATTTCAAGTGAAACTTGGCTTAATGAATTTGAGATTTCTGAAAGAGAAAAAACAGGGATCAAAAACTTAAAAGTAGGCTATAACCGTGTATTTGGCTACTACATAGAAGTATCTAAAGGTAGTATGCAATATGTCAAAGATGAGTTTGGCTATGATCGTAAACAAACACTAACAAATAGTGAAAGATATATCTCGCCAGTACTTAAAGAAAAAGAAGCTCAAATATTACATACTAAAGATAAAGCGATTCAACTTGAATATGATCTTTTTAAAGATATTCGTACAAAAGTAGAAACATATACACATGATTTACAAGAATTATCAACACAAATTGCGATGATTGATGTCTTTTTAAATCTTGCGATTATTAGTGAAAAAAATCAATATCAAAGACCAATCCTTCATGACAAAAGAGATGTAAAAGTTCTTCAAGGTAGACATCCAGTTGTTGAAAAATTTACGACGTTTATAAAAAATGATGTTGTGATGGATGAAGGAGAAATCTTTTTAATTACAGGGCCAAACATGAGTGGTAAATCTACGTATATGCGTATGTTTGCGATGATTGTTTATATGGCTCAAATCGGTTGTTTTGTACCAGCAGATGAAGCTAGACTTCCAATATATGATGCATTATATACTAGAATAGGTTCTTCAGATGACTTATCTGGTGGGAAATCAACTTTTATGGTTGAAATGGTTGAATCAAATGATGCATTAACACATGCAACAGATAACTCACTTATTTTATTTGATGAAATCGGTAGAGGAACTGCAACATATGATGGCATGGCACTTGCTCAAGGTATGATTGAGTATATCCACGAAAAGATTGGTTGCCAAACGCTATTTTCAACACACTATCATGAACTTACTGTATTAGAAAAGTCCTTAGAAAGATTAACTAATTTATGTGTTAAAGCTAAAGAGGAAAATCAAACAATGGTATTTTTACATCATGTTGAAAAAGGCACAACAGATAAGTCATATGGTATACAAGTAGCATCACTTGCACATTTACCTAAATCACTGATTACCAGAAGTAAACAAATATTATCTAAATTAGAAGGTAAAGAAAATAAAGTTGCACTTGATCTTTTTAATTATGAAGCTTTTGAAGAAAATAATTCAAATGTCATTGATTCTGTTGATGTTGAAGTTTTAGAAGAACTTAAAAACATTCAAGTCGATCAAATGACTCCTATTGATGCATTATTACTGATTAAGCATTTACAAACAATTTTAAATAAAAAGTAGGTTTATATGGCTATTATTACTAAGATGGATCAACGACTTGCTAACATGATTGCAGCTGGTGAAGTAGTTGATCGACCAAGTTCTATCGTAAAAGAACTCACTGAAAATTCCATTGATGCTCATGCGACATCCATCACTATTGAGATAGAAAATGTAGGCATGAAAAAAATCACTGTCACTGATAATGGATCAGGGATGGATTTTTCTGATGCCCATTTAGCTTTTGAGCGTCATGCGACATCAAAAATTAAAAATGAACATGATTTAAGTCATATTAAAACCTTAGGCTTTAGAGGTGAGGCTTTAGCTGCGATTCAATCAGTTGCAAAAGTCTCTTTAAAAACGAAAATGAAAGATCAAACGGGTATTGAAGTAATCTATCAAGGTGGTCATTTCATTGAAGATAAAAAAACAAGTATGAATCAAGGTACTGTTGTAACTGTTAGTGATTTATTTTATAATACACCTGCAAGATTTAAATATATTAAATCAGAACAAGCTGAAAGATATGCAATTATCGATATCTTTGATCGCTTAGCACTTGCAAATCCAAGTATTAGATTTCAATTAATTATGGATGATAAACTTGTCAAAGAGACATATGGAAACAATGATTTTCATCAACTAATCGATCAAATTTATGGTGCTAAGATCACTAAAGATATGGTGATTTTTAATAAAACTTTTCAAAACATCGATATGACAGGATATTTAATTAGTCCTTCAATTACACGTTCAAGAAAAAAAGACATTTCAATATTTGTCAATCATAGATATATAAGAAATTATAAGTTGATTCAATCGGTAGTTGATGGTTATCATGGATTTTTGATGACGCAAAAATATCCGATAGCTTTAATTCATTTAACGATGGACCCACAACTGCTAGATGTTAATGTGCATCCACAAAAATATGAAGTGAAGTTTATCAATGAACTATTAATTGCCTATCAAATAGAACATTATATCAAAGAAACATTAGAACAAAAAACACATCACATCCCAGAAAGATATCAAGAGATTAAAAAACCAGAACAAGAATCATATCAAGTTCAACATCTAGACTTTGAAAACATTGAAGAAGAAAAAACAGAGTTTACCAACCAAGAGGCACCTAAAATACCTGATTTTGATTATATTGGTATTTTTTCAGGAACTTATCTGCTATTTCAAAATAAAGAAGGTTTATATTTAGTTGATCAGCACGCAGCACAAGAACGGATAAGATATGAACATTATTTTAACAAACTGGGAAATCCAAATACACATACAAGACAGCTATTAGTACCGTATGAATTAAACTTAACAAAAGAAGATCTTGAAATTGTAAAACAATATGAGCATGTGTTTAAATCATATCAGTTTATATTTGATCAAGAAAAAATTGTAGGTCTTCCGACATGGTTAAGAGAAGAAGAAATCGAAAAGGCTATTGAAGAGATGATCTCACAACTCCAAGAACATGAAACTATTGATTTAAAAATACTCCGTGATCATTTAGCAAAAGATATTTCTTGTAAAGGATCGATCAAAGCTAATCAACATATTTCTAGACAAGAAGTGATGAAACTTATGTCTGATTTAAGATTATGTAAAAATCCATATACTTGTCCACATGGCAGACCAACAATCATCAAACTGTCACATTATGATGTTGAACGTATGTTTAAGAGGGTTGTATAATGAAAAAAGTTATTGTTATTGTAGGACCTACCGCATCAGGGAAAACAAAATTATCTGTTGAACTTGCAAAAAAAATAAATGCTGAAATTATTAACGGAGATTCTGTTCAGGTTTATCAAAGATTAAATATAGGGTCTGCCAAAATTAAAGATTCGGAAAAACAAGGCGTTAAGCATCATTTATTTGATGTTGCTGATCCAAAAGATAGTTACTCAGTTTATCAATTTCAAAAAGATGTAAGACATTTGATCGATAAGATTGATGTTCCTATGATCGTTGGTGGTACAGGACTTTATATTAAAGCAGCACTCTATAATTATGAGTTTGAAGATGAAAATCAAAAGATATCTTATGATGCATTTAAAGATTTAACCAATGAAGAAATATATAATAAACTTATAATTTTAGACCCAAATATTAAGATTGATAAACAAAATAGAAGACGTCTTATCAGAGCTTTAGAACTCGCTAAACAAGGAAATCTAAGATCTAAAAAGAAACGTAAAGATGAACTTCTTTACGATGCTTGTATAATATATCTTGATCTAGATCGTCAAATTTTAGAAGAAAGACTACACTTAAGATTAGATAAGCAATTAGAAGAAGGATTTATTGATGAAGTGAAATCACTTCAAAAAGATCATATATCCATCAATGCGATTGGATATCGTGAAATCGAACAATATTTAAATCAAGAAATTGATATGGATCAAATGAAACTAGATATTATTAAGAAAAGTAGGCAACTAGCAAAAAAACAAAAAACTTGGTTTAAAAACCAAATGCAAATCCATATGATTGATGCATTAAGCGAACATGTGCTAGATCAAGCATATCAGATTGTAAAAGCTTTTTTAAACAAGGAGGATTAAGATGAGAATATATATCATAGGCATGCCAGGATCGGGAAAAACGACGATTGCAAGGCATTTAGCAAAAAAACTAGACTACACATATATAGATCTTGATGGATTAATCGAAAAAGATGCACTTATGTATGTTGAAGAAATATTTGATAAATATGGTGAAGAGAAATTTAGAACACTAGAAACACAAGCGCTAAAATCAATTAAGGATGATCACGCAATCATTTCTTGTGGCGGTGGTGTAGTAACCATCAAAGATAACAAAGCACTCATGGATGGATTAAAACTTTATCTTGATACAGACTTAGATGTTATTAAAGAAAGATTAGAACACGATTATCAAAGACCTTTACTAAGAAAAACAACATTAGAACAACTTTTTGATGAGCGCTTTTTAAAATATCAAGATTTTGCTGATGCGATTATTAATAACAATTTTGATGTAGATCAAACTGTCAAAGTGATCCTTAATTATTTAAAACATGAGGTAGAAAAATGAATATTTTAGTTGTTCATGGACCTAATCTAAATATGCTAGGAAAACGTAATGAAAAACATTATGGTACTTTTACTCAAGATGAACTATATCAGGAAATAGCTGATTATTTTGAACATATTGAGTTTTCGTTTTTTCAAAGTAATTATGAAGGTGAATTAATCGATGTTATTCAACAAGCTGAAGAAGATAATTATGACGCAATATTGATTAATCCAGGTGCATACACACATACATCTATCGCGATTAGAGATGCACTAGAAGCTATCGACTTGATTAAAGTTGAGGTTCATCTTTCAAACATTGAACAAAGAGAAGATTTTAGAAAAAAAGACTATATAAAAGATGTTTGTCACATGCGTTTCATGGGTAAAAAAATAGATAGTTATATAGAAGCAATCAAGTATATTGAAAATCAATTAACTTCTTAAGTATGTTTTTAATATCGTTAAATATGATGACATCTTTAAACAGATAATTTCTTCATATGACTTGTAATTACGTTTAAATGATGTATAATATAGTTAGACATTAAATTGTTAGATTTTTTAAAAGGAGTATCGTAAATGAAAGGCACTGTAAAATGGTTTGACGCTGATAAGGGATATGGATTTATCTCATCAGAAGACAACAAAGACATTTTTGTACACTTTTCAGCAATTCAAACTGAAGGTTACAAATCACTAGCTGAAGGCGACCAAGTCGAATTTGAAGTAAAAGACGGCGATCGTGGCCCACAAGCTGCAAACGTAGTTAAATTATAATTAAAAAAATTTATCTAGGTAGTTAGGGGAACTCATTAAGTTGAGTTCCCTCTTCTTTTATATTTTAGTGAAAACGTTTTACAAGCATAACTTTATTGACATGAGTTTTATCTATGTTACAATAGTTTCATACAATTTAAGAGCATTTAGAGGTAGCGATGTAGATGAGTACAATTTGGAGTCGGCAGACTATGAAGAGTTGGAAAGGTAATCATCGCCGAACGAACATTCTTAGGCATAAGATGTTTGTGGGGTTATAAGGAATACTTATGACACTCCTACTTTAGTAGAGGCGCTAATAAAATTTTTTATATTTTATAGTTAAGTGTCCTCTTGGGTGCTTTTTTTGTTTAAAAAAACAAAGAAAAGAGGAAGAGAGAATGAAAAGATTTTTCATCGTAGTTTTAATTATAGCAGCTACATTTAGTTTAGTAGCATGCGCAGGGTCAACTGAGTTTGATGTCGAGGTAGAAACAGAGATTGTTGTTGGATTAGAGGCAGCTTATGCACCATTTAATTGGGCAACTGCTGAGAGTAATGATTACACTGTAGAAATCAGTGGTCAACCTGGAACATATGCAGATGGATTTGATGTTGTTATGGCAACTGAAATTGCAAATGAGTTGGGGTTAGAATTAGTCATTAAAGCCATTGAGTGGGATGGATTAATTCCTGCGTTATTATCTGGTGAAATTGATTTAATTATCGCTGGTATGTCTCCAACACCTGAAAGAGCAGAAACTGTAGCTTTTACAGAAGAATATTATAGAAGTGAACAAGTCATGGTTGTTAATGTAGATGGTAATTATGCAGATGCAACTTCTTTAGATGATTTTAACGGTGCTAGAGTTGTAGCTCAACTAGGTACATTACAAGATGATCTCATTGATCAAATTGAAGGTGTTAATCACCTAGATCCTTTAAATGATTATCCAACATTAACTACAGCTTTAATTAATGATGCAGCTGATGCATTTGTTGCAGAACTTCCAGTAGCACAAGGTGTCGTACAATCAAATCCTGATCAATTTTCGATTGTTATGTTTGAAAGTGGAAATGGTTTTGAAGCGAGTGATGAAGATGTTGCAGTATCAATTGCTTTAAGACAAGAAGATGTAACTTTATTAGGTTTAATCAATGATATTTTAGCAACTATTTCAAGTGATACTAGAAATGGTTATATGGAAGATGCATTAACTCGTCAACCACAAACAGCGTCATGATTTTGTCCGTTATTCCTGCTAGAGATGCCTTTTTTGAAACGGTATGGTATTTAGTTGATACATACTCATCATTTTTTATCAGAGGTATATTATTTACATTATTACTTTCTATTGTAGGAACCGTAGGGGGATTTATATTATCCCTCTTTTTGACGGTTGTTAGAACATCAGAAATAGATAGAGATAGAGATGCTTTTGCGAAGAAAGTCGTAAAAAAAATTGGACATTATTTTGCGCAAATTTATATTACAGTTTTTAGAGGCACACCGATGATTGTTCAAGCGATGATTTTCTATTATGGGATATCTAGAATGAGATTATCATGGTGGACGCCATTAGTTGCAGGTTTGGTTGTGGTGACATTAAATACGACAGCATATATTGCGGAAGTTATTAGAAGTGGTATCAATGGGATTGATAAAGGGCAAATGGAAGCTGCTAGATCTTTAGGATTTTCAAGAAGAAAAGCGATGTTTTTAATTGTTTTGCCACAAGCAATTAAAAATTCACTACCAGCCATTGGTAATGAATTTATAGTAAATTTAAAAGATACAGCAGTGTTATCAGTCATTGGGGTTGCAGAATTATTTAGAGCAACTCAACTGGCTACTGCTCCAAATTATAGAACAACCGAAGGATTTTTTATTGCAGCACTTATGTATTTAACACTAACATATATAACATCTAAAGTTATTCATTATTTAGAACATAGAAAACCAAGTGTAAAGAAGGTGACATCTCATGTCTAATGTGATTTTAGATATAAGAAACATACATAAAAAATTTGATGATCAACTTGTGTTAAATGGTATTGATATGCATGTATCAGAAAAAGAAGTTGTGAGCATAATCGGATCATCAGGATCAGGCAAAACTACGTTACTAAGATGTTTAAATCTATTAAATGAACCTGACGATGGACATATCTATTTTTTAGGTGATGATTTAATGGATAAACATACTGATATTGATAAATTAAGAATGCATATGGGCATGGTTTTTCAATCTTTTAATTTATTCAACAATAAAACTGTATTAGATAATTGCACCTTAGCACCGATCAAGTTACTAAAAATGGTAAAAGAAGATGCAGACAAACTAGCATTAAAACTTCTAGATAAGGTTGGTATGAGAGATTTTGCACATCTGCCTGTAACACAGTTATCTGGTGGACAAAAACAAAGAGTCGCAATCGCTAGAGCACTTGCGATGAATCCTAAAATCATGCTTTTTGATGAACCTACTTCTGCACTTGATCCAGAAATGGTTGGTGAAGTATTACAAGTCATCAAAAATCTAGCCAAAGAAGGTATGACTATGGTCATTGTTACTCATGAAATGAGTTTTGCTAAAGAAGTATCAGATCGTGTTGTATTTATGGATCAAGGCATCATTGTTGAGATGGGGTCTCCTAAACAAATATTTGAAGAACCAAAAGAAGAAAGAACACAAGCCTTTTTAAAAAGATTTGTAAAAATTGAGAACACTTTGTGAAAAAGTGTTTTTATTTTTAATTGTTGTTTATGTGAGCGCTTTTATGATATAATTAACACAAAGATGGGAGCGATGATAATATGGAGAAAGATCTATTAGAAGTAGAGCGTAAACATCTAAGTAATGTCACTAAAGAATGCGATGAAAAACAAATTAAAGAGAATGATGAAAGATTCGCATTGGCATATACTTATGATGCAGTTGGTATGGGTGAAAATAGAATCCCTTATGAAGATGTAAAAAGATTAAGCCAAGCAAAAGCTCTACTCGAGTATAGTGAAAGAGAACAAAAAGAAATTCTTAATCATTTAAAAGCTTATGAGTTCGTAAAAAAAGAAGCTATGGAAGGTAAAACCTTCGATGAAGAAAAATTAAAAGATATCCATGAAATTTTAGTAGAAGGTATTTTTCAAGGTGGATGTTATAGAAATGTTAACATTAATATATTTGGTGCATCTCATCAACCGCCAGATCATGTTAAAGTCTATGACCGTATGGCTAAATTCTTTAAGAATTTAAATCATTTTGAAGGTTCACCACTTGAAAAAGCAACATACGCACATGCTAGTATCGCAAAAATTCATCCATTTGTAGACGCAAATGGTAGATTAGCTAAATTGGTTTTAAATTATTTCTTAATCAGTCATGATTTTTTACCAATATCCATCCCGCTAGAATTACGTGAAACATATATAGAAAAACTTGAAATATTTAAGACTGAAAAAGACTTAAACCCATTAAAAGATTTCTTTAAAGATTTGTTAATTAAACGTTATGAAGAAGTTCTAAAAGATTTAGATATTTGAGTGCTTACGAGCACTCTTTTTTTTAGTGATTTTTATCAACATATGTGATAAAATATAAGAAGGTGATTAGATGTCAATAAAAATAGGTGAAACTCAACAATTAATTGTTGATCGTAAGACCGATATAGGCTATATGCTTACAAGCGAACAAGATGAAGTATTTCTTCATTTTAATGAAAGTTTGCATCAAACATTAAATCCAGGTGATTTAGTTGATGCATTTTTATATTTAGATCATAAAGGTAGGGTTGCTGCAACCTTGAAAATACCGTTTATTTCAGTTGAACGACCGGCATTCTTAGAAGTTAAGGATGTTGTTTCTAGTTTAGGTGTTTTTTTAGATATGGGTATTTCAAAAGATGTTTTGTTATCTAAAGATGATTTGCCTTTTGATTATGATCTATGGCCAATGGTTGGCGACATGATTTATGTTGTACTACACATTAAAGGTAAAATGGTCGCAAAACTAGCATCTAAATCAGATATTATATTAAAACCAGAAGAAACATTAAATGTTAAAGATGAACTTGATTGTTATGTTCAAAATATTGGTAAAAATGGTTTAAACCTTTTATCAGAAGAAGGTCATTTGGTGTTTGTGCATCAATCCATGTATCAAGGTAAATATCGTTTAGGTCAAAAAGTTCATGTAACGATTACATATATTTCAGAAAAAGGTATTAATGGATCGTTAATTGAACAAAAAGAAGTTAAGATTTTTGATGATGCAAATATCATATTATCATATTTGATTAGACATGGAGACCTAGATTTAGATTCTGATAGTTCTCCAGAAGCAATCAAAGAAATTTTTGATATGAGTAAAAAAGCATTTAAAAGAGCTTTAGGACATTTATATAAAGAAAGAAAAATTATTTTTGTCGACGGTAAAACAAAGTTGGTGAAATAATATGAGTAAGCATGTAGAAAAAGATCCATTCCAAGAATATGATAAATTTTGGGATGAACTCGATAAAACTGAAGATGTAAAAAATGATGAAGATTACTTTAAAGATAAAAAAATAAATAGTTTTCAAGAGATGAGTCGTTCTGATCGAGATAAATATCGTCATAATAAAATGATTGAAAAATTTTTCTTTAGTTCAGCGACGATATTTGTCTTTGGACTTTTTATGATGTTTATCATTGTTTCTAGAATTAATTCAGCAACGATACAATCGTTTTTATCATCTGCTGTCCTATTTGTAATCTTTGCAAGCATTGTATTAAGTATTCTCAAAAAATTAAAATATAAATAATGATAGATAGGTGAAAATATGAATCAAAATAAGTTAGTAGAAAACGTTACATCAAGAGATCAAGATTTTGCAAAATGGTATACAGATTTATGCCTAAAAGCAGAGTTAATGGATTATAGTGATGTTAAAGGGTTTATTATCTACCGTCCTTATGGCTATGCTATTTGGGAAGGTATTCAAAAATATTTAGATAATCGTTTTAAAGAAACAGGTCATGAAAATGTTTATATGCCATTAGTTATTCCTGAATCTTTATTTCAAAAAGAAAAAGATCATGTGGAAGGATTTGCTCCAGAAACAGCGATGATTACGACAACTGGTGTTGAAGAGTTAGCTGAAAGGCTAATTATTAGACCAACTTCTGAAACATTGTTTTGTACACATTATCAAAAAATAGTAAACTCTTATAGAGATTTACCAAAAAAATATAATCAATGGTGTAGTGTAGTTAGATGGGAAAAAACAACTCGTCCATTTTTACGCGGAAAAGAATTTTTATGGCAAGAAGGACACACAGTCCATCAGACAGAAGATGAAGCAAGAAAAGAAACATTAGATATCTTAGATATTTATAGTGATTTAGGAAAAGATCTACTTGCGATTCCTTTTGTAACAGGTAGAAAAACAGAGAAAGAAAAATTTGCTGGTGCTGTAGAAACATATTCTATTGAAGCATTGATGCATGATGGACAAGCATTACAATCAGGAACAACACATTATTTTGGACAAGAGTTTTCTAAAGCATTTGATATCAAATTCCAAGATGAAAGAAATAAATTTCAATTTGTATACCAAACTTCTTGGGGTGTTTCTACAAGATTAATTGGCGCAATCATCATGGTTCATGGAGATGATGAAGGCTTAGTACTTCCGCCATACATTGCACCAACACAAGTTGTAATTATTCCAATTCAATCTAAAAAAGATGTTGTTAAAGATGCGACTGAGAAAATCTATCAATCATTAAAAGCTCAAGGCTATAGAGTGATGATCGATGATTCTAATAAATCTCCTGGATGGAAATTTAGTGAATATGAAATGAAAGGTATTCCAGTTAGAATTGAAATTGGACCACGCGACTTAGAAAATGATGAAGTTGTGTTAGTTACAAGACACGACCGTAAAAAACATTCATTAAAAGTTGACGATGTTAATAATCAATTACCAGTTATTTTAAAAGATATGCATGATACCATGTATCAAAATGCTATGAATCATGTAAATATGAACACATATGAAGCGAAAACATATGATGAATTTAAATCATATATTCAAAAAGGTGGATATGTTGCGATGAGCATTTCAGGTGAAGAAGCTGAAATAAAAATCAAGGATGATACCACTGCTACAGCACGTGTTATACCGTTTGAACAAAAGGTTATTACTGACATTTGTCCTGTTACTGGTAAAAAAGCGACACAAACTGTTTGGTTTGCGCGTGCATATTAATTGACTATGTGATATAATAAAAAATGTTTGAAAAATATAATGAGGTGATTTCATGCACGGATCAATTATAAAATCTACGATACAGTTAGACAAAGAAGCAAGAGAAAAAATTGAAGCATTAAAAAAAGAAAAAGATCATCTTGATGAGTTGCTTCAAAAAGAAGCTAAAGAACTACAAAATGCGTATCAAAAAGAAAATAAGAAAATCTTAAAAGAATGTAAAGATAATTATCAATTAGAAATAACAACACGTCAAGAAAAAGAACAAGCTAAATACACAAAAGCTCTTGATGAAATACAAAAACAATACGAGCAAAATAAAGATCAATGGATCGATGAGATATATGAAGCTTGCATTAAGTAATAACAAGAAGGTGAAAAAATGAGTTCTTGGTCAAATAATGCAATTATTACAAAAGCCAAATCAATCTATGGTCAATTTCTAAAACCGGATGACTATGAAAAATTAATTAAATATCATAGTTTACCAGATTTAGTTAGTTTTCTTAAAAAACATCCACATTATCAAGACATCTTAAAAGATGTATCAGAATCTACGATTCATAGAGGTAATTTAGAAGCGCTTATTAAAAAAAATGTATTTGATCATGTCATCAAATTGATTAAAACAGTGTATTCTAAAGATTCCGAATATTATGAACTAAATATTGTTAAACAAGAAAATGAGATCATATTATCTGTCATAAGAACTTTCATATCTGATGATACTGAAGATCAAAAAGGCAAGATTCCATACTTTTTTGATGTGCATACGGATTTAGATATTAAAAAGATTATTAAGGTAACTAATTTTGATGAGCTTTTAGAAGCTGTTAAAAACACAAGATATGAAACACTTATTAAACCGTTTTATACAAAAAACAAAGATAATATCCGTTACCTAGATATCGAACATGCTTTAGAGGCATATTATTATGATGAGGCATTTAAAAGAATAGAAAAACACTATAAAGGATCACTTAAAAAAGATTTAGAAAGCATTTATCAAACAAAGATAGAACTTGCGAATATTACAAAGATATATCGTCTTAAAAAGTTTTATCAAGCAGATCCAGTGACTATTAAAAATGTTTTGATTAGAAAACATAGTAGGCTAAAAGAAAAGAAAATTGATGAGATGATAGCTTTAAATGATCCTGATCAAATCTTACAATATTTAGCCAAATCAGAATATCAAAGATTTACTAACGATAAAGATTATGTTTTTATCGAATATTATGCTGGTCAAATTAGATATGATTTAGCAAGAAAATTTATGTATTTTTCTACAGAAGTACCAAAAGTATACACTGCTTTTATTACACTAGCTGAAATAGAAGTAGAAAACATAACCAACATTATCGAAGGTATTAGATACCAAGTTAGTGAAGGCGAAATGAAACAAATGTTAATTTATTAGGAGGAGAAAGATGGGTATAGCAAAAATAAAACTTGTAGATATCACGTCTAATACAGCCAACTTAGATCCTGTTTTATCTAGGTTCGTTGACTTAAAAGACTTTCATCCAGTTTTAGCCAGCGAAATTCTAGAACGTGTTCATGGATCTACGTCATTTGTTGCAGAAAATCCTTGTCAACCTTTACTTCAGGAGTTAGATGAAATCGAAAAGAAATATGATTTGAATCTTCCAGCGACTGAACAAAGAGATTACAATTATGATTTTAACGAAATGTACGATTACATGGCACAAATCAAAGAAAGCTTAAGCACTGAAGTTAATAATATTAAAGAACTTGAAGCGCATATTAGAAAATATAAAGATGCATTAATACAAGTAAAAAATATTGAAAGTTTAGATATTGCACTTAATGATTTATTTGCTTGTGAGTTTATCTCAATAAGGTTTGGTAGATTGCCAAATGATAGTGTAGAAAAATTAAGATTTTTCCAATCACGACCATTTGTGTTCAAATCATTTACACAAGATGCAAATAATAGTTGGTGTATGTATTACACAACAGATGAATATAAACGTGAAGTTGATAATATATTTTCTTCATTATTCTTCGAAAGAATATTCATTCCAGATTTTGTTCATGGGCGACCTAAAGAAGCAATTTCAGCATTAGAGGAAGAAATCAAACAAGGGCAAAAGATGATTGATGCTTATAAATCTGATATTTATGATATTACTTGTGGTTGTAGCACAAGGTTGTCATGTATTAAAGCTGAGTTGTTATTCTTAAATAGAACATTTGAAGCTAAAAAATATGTTGTTGGTCTTGGTGATAAATTTACGATTTCGGGTTTTGTGGAAGAGCATAATGTCGAAAAAATAAAAGTTGCATTTGAAGATATGAATGATGACATAAAACTTGAAGTTCAAGAAGCAGATGCTGATAAACGTATAACACCACCTACAAAATTAAAAAATGGTTGGTTTTCAAAACCATTTGGAATGTTTGTAGAAATGTACGGGCTACCTGGATATAAAGATATTGATCCAACACCTTTCGTTGCGATTACATATTCATTATTATTCGGTATTATGTTTGGAGACTTAGGACAAGGGCTTGTACTGATGTTACTTGGTTGGCTACTTTATAAATATAAGAACATGAGACTAGGTGCAGTCGGTGTGAGAATCGGACTATCATCAGCAATCTTTGGATTAATTTATGGATCGGTCTTTGGTAACGAAGAACTGCTCAATCCAATGTTTCATGCATTAGGGTTTGATCATAAACCCATCCATGTCATGGATCCTGGATTTACGATGACCTTGCTGATAGCAGCCATTGGTATTGGAGCATTCTTAATTGTCATTGCAATGATCTTAAATATTGTTACTTTATTAAAGAAGAAAAAGTATGCAGAAGTCATTGCATCCCATAATGGATTTGCTGGATTAATGCTCTATGGATTTATCTTAGTCGGTGTTGTCTTGCAAATGGGATTACAAATACCAGTATTTAATGGATTAACGATTGGTATTTTTGTAGGACTTCCATTATTTCTAATATTCTTAAAAGAACCGATTGAAAGAAAATTCCATGGACATAAAATGTTTCCTACTGGATTTGGTGGATTCTTTGTAGAAGGATTCTTTGAATTATTTGAAATTGTATTGTCTTATGTAACCAATACTATGAGTTTCTTACGTGTCGGCGGCTTCGTTTTATCCCATGCGGGTATGATGTTAGTTGTTACAAGTTTGATGACCATGGTTGGCGGTACAGGAAGTATTATTGTATTAGTATTCGGAAATATATTTGTCATGGCTCTTGAGGGTATGATTGTAGGAATTCAAGTATTAAGACTTGAGTTTTATGAAATGTTTTCTCGTTATTACGAAGGAAATGGCGTTGCATTTAACGCTTTAAATTTATAAATTTGGAGGATTAGGAAAGATGAATTTAACATTAATTGAAATTTTATTACCACTATTATTAATTGTATTAATCACATTACCACTGATTAAAGTATTTAGAGGTAAAGTGACAGTTCAGTCAGCGAAAAGAAGATTGTTTACACACATTGCAGGATTTTTTACAGTTATCGTGTTTGTATTAGTACTACAAATGTTTGTAAGCCCTAAAGTATTTGCTGCTGAAGGTGATCCAGTATCTATCGTAGGCACAATGGCTCAAGGTTTAGGATTTCTTAGTGCTGCACTAGCTACAGGTATGTCAGCTTTAGGTGCGGGTGTTGCCGTTGCTGCAGCTGCTCCAGCAGCTATTGGTGCGTTTTCTGAAAATGAAAAGAACTTTGGTAAATCATTGATCTTCGTTGCACTTGGTGAAGGTGTTGCGATTTACGGATTACTTATATCAATTCTAATTATCAATAATTTAGGTTAGTCGGAAGAAGGATTTTTATGAAGTTTTTCTTAATTAGCGACAATGTAGATAGTCTTGTAGGCATGAGACTTATTGGCATTGAAGGTGTAGTTGTCAAAGAGAAAAAAGAGTTTTTAAGAGCACTGGAAGACGCGTTAGAAGATGAATCTATTGCGATTATTTTAGTGACGACAAAACTTGTTGAACTAGCACCTCGTGTCATTTCAGAATTAAAGCTTACACAACCTAGACAACTCATTGTCGAAATTCCAGACAGACATGGTGGTGCTGAAATCGGTGAAGCAATTGACCGATATGTCAGTGAAGCCATAGGCGTCAAGTTATGAGGTGAGGACATTGGCATACTATAATGAAGACCAGCTTTACCGATATTTTGATAAGGCTATAAAACAAGAAGCAGGTAAAAAAATCGATCAACTTAGAAAAGAAATCGATTATATATATGCGAAAGAAATGAAAAAAGTCAAAGAAGATTTAGAGTTAAAGAAAAATCTTCAACTCAATAAAGACTTAAGAGAATTACAAATTGAATATCAAGATCAAATTAATCAAATAGGAGTTGGTTTTGATGAAAAACTTATTAATGAAAGAACATTTATGGTTAATATTATTTTCCAAGGTGTTTTAGTAAAATTAGGTGATTTTATTCAAACTAAAGATTATGATAAACTCCTAAAAGAAAAATTAGAGAAGATCAATCAATTTGTAAAAAACAAAAAAGTCATTTTTAATATTTCTGAAAATGATGAACGTATCACTGATGTTATTAAAAGTGTGATGACATCAAGTTATGAGATCAAAGTTACTTATGAGATCCATTTGGGTGGTTTTTTAGCTGAAATTCCATCAGATAAGATTGAAATTGATGAAACGATTGATACAAAATTAAAAGAAAGAAAAGCATGGTTCTATAAGAACTCTAAACTTTTCATTAAATCATAAGGAGGTAACAATGGCACAAAATCAAATTTATTCGATTAACGGTCCTGTTGTTACCGTTAAGAATGCTGTAGATTTTCAAATGTTAGAAATGGTTTACGTAGGAAACCAAAAACTTCTTGGTGAAGTCATTTCTATTAGTAAAGATAAAACAACCATTCAAGTTTATGAACAAACGACTGGTCTTATGCCTGGAGAGCCTGTATTTCCTACTGGAGAGGCTATTTCAGTTATTTTAGGACCTGGATTACTCACTAACATTTTTGATGGTATAGAACGTCCTTTAAGAGAGATTGCTAAGAATGAAGGTATTTATATACCAACAGGTAGTGATGTAGAACCTCTTGATAAAGAAAAAGCATGGGATGTTAAACTAACTGTTAAAAAAGGTGATCACGTAAAATTTGGTGAAATTTATGCGACTATTCAAGAAACAGCGATGATTGAACATCGTCTTTTAGTTCCTAAAGGATTTGATGGACGAGTGATTGAAGTTAAAAAAGATGGTTCATATAAATTAGAAGATGTGATTGCAAAAGTAGAAGATTCACATGGTAATGTTCATGAACTTAACTTATTTCAAAAATGGCCAATTAAAACACCAAGACCAGTATCAAAAAGATTAACTATCTCAAAACCATTAATTAGTGGACAAAGAGTTATTGATACATTGTTTCCGATTGCTAAAGGTGGAACAGCAGCTGTTCCAGGTGGGTTTGGAACTGGTAAAACGATGATGCAACATCAATTCGCAAAATGGTGTGATGCAGATATTATCGTTTATGTTGGTTGTGGTGAACGTGGAAATGAGATGACTCAAGTTTTAGAAGAATTTAGTGAGTTAATCGATCCAAGAACGAATAAACCTTTATTAGAAAGAACAGTATTGATTGCTAATACTTCAAATATGCCAGTTGCTGCAAGAGAAGCAAGTATTTATACAGGTGTCGCAATTGCAGAATATTATAGAGACATGGGGTACCATGTAGCTGTTATGGCTGACTCTACATCAAGATGGGCTGAAGCACTTAGAGAAATTAGTGGACGTTTAGAAGAAATGCCTGCTGAAGAAGGTTTTCCAGCATATTTACCATCACGTATATCACAGTTTTATGAAAGAGCTGGATATATGGAAACATTAAATAAAAAAGAAGGTTCTGTAAGTATTATTGGTGCAGTTTCACCTCAAGGTGCTGACTTTTCTGAACCAGTAACTCAAAATACAAAACGTTTTGTTAGAAGTTTCTGGGCACTTGATAAACAATTAGCTTATGCAAGACATTATGCTGCAATCAATTGGAACACAAGTTATTCAGAATATGTTAATGATTTAACAAAATGGTATGACACAAATGTTGGACCATCATTTCTTCTTCAAAGAAAAGAAATCATGGCACTTCTTGCAGAAGAAAATAAACTTTTAGAAATTGTAAAACTTATTGGTGCTGATGTACTTCCTGATGATCAAAAACTAATTATTGAAATTGGTAAAGTGATTCGATTTGGGTATCTTCAACAAAATGCATTTCACAAAGATGATACATACGTACCACTAGAAAAACAAAATCACATGATGGAAGTTATCTTATACTTATATAAAAAAGCAAAAAACTTTGTTGATGAAGGTAAATCATTAAATCTATTAATCGAAACATCAATTTTTGATGATGTTATTAAAATGAAATATGATGTACCAAATAATGAGTTAAATCTATTTGATCAATACTTTAAATCTATTGATAAAATGATTAAACGTATTAAGTAAGGAGGTAGAAAATGAATCTCCAATATATTGGATTAGATGAAATTAATGGACCAATTATATTTTTAGATGATGTTGAAGGTGTCGGTTACGAAGAGATGGTCGAAATTAGATTACCAAATCAAGCATCAAGATATGGTCGCGTTGTTCAAATCGAAGGCAAGAAAGTTGCCATTCAAGTATTTGAAGGGACACAAGAAATTTCATTAACAAACACAAAAACTAAATTTTCTGGCCATCCTGTTGAAATGGCGTTATCTAAAGAGATTTTAGGTAGAACTTTTAATGGTTCAGGTCGTCCTATTGATGGACTAGGTGAAGTTTATATTGATGAACTTAGAAATATTAACGGTCATCCACTAAATCCTGTAGCTAGAGTTTATCCAAGAAATTTTATTCAAACAGGAATTTCTAGTATCGATGCGCTAACCACTTTAATTCGTGGACAAAAATTACCGATATTTTCAGGATCAGGGATGCCACATAATGAACTTGCTGTTCAAATTGTAAAACAAGCTAAAATTGCTGAAGAAGATGGCGATAATTTTTGTATCGTGTTTGCGGCAATGGGTGTTAAAAATGACGTTGCTGACTATTTTAGACGACAATTTGAAGAAGCTGGTGTTATGCACAAAGTTGTTATGTTTTTAAATCTTTCAAATGAACCAATCATTGAAAGAACATTAACACCTAGATTTGCATTAACAGCAGCTGAATATTTAGCTTATAAACATAACATGCATGTATTAACAATCTTAACTGATGTCACTTCATATTGTGAAGCACTAAGAGAATTTTCAAGTTCTAAAGGTGAAATTCCGGGTCGTAAAGGTTATCCAGGATATCTATATTCAGATTTGGCATCTTTATATGAACGTGCAGGTATTGTTAAAGAGGCAAAAGGATCTGTTACACAAATCCCTATTTTAACGATGCCAAATGATGATATTACACATCCAGTACCAGATTTAACTGGATATATTACAGAAGGACAAATTGTATTAAGTAGAGATTTAACACAAATAGGCACTTATCCTCCTGTTGGGGTTTTACCATCATTATCTAGATTAATGAAAGATGGTATTGGTGATGGTTATACGAGAAGTGATCATTCATCAGTAAGTAACCAATTATTCGCATCTTATGCTCAAGTTCAAGATGCAAGAAGCTTAGCTTCAGTTATTGGTGAAGATGAACTTTCGCCAATCGATAGAAAATATATAGAATTTGGTAGACTATTTGAAAAACATTTCTTAAATCAAGGTTTTGAGACAAATAGAAGTATTGTTGATACACTTGATTTGGGATGGGATCTACTTTCTGTATTGCCAAAAGAAGAACTTCATAGAGTTGATGAAAAAATATTAGAAAAACATTATCATCATCAACGTGCTATTGAAAGATTTAATATTGTTACAAAACCAATCATCACCGAATTAAAGGGAGATGAAAGATATGAATGATCAAGTTTTCCCAACGAAAGGAAATTTGATGATCTTACAAAAATCGAGTGAACTTGCAAAAAAAGGATATGAACTTATGGATCGTAAGAGAAATATCTTAATTAGAGAAATGATGAGTTTACTAGATGATGTAAAGCTTATGCGTGATGAAATTTCAACAACATTTGCTAAAGCTTATCAAGCATTGCAAGAAGCAAATATCACCTTAGGTATCGTTTCTGATATTGCAAAATCTATCCCTATTGATACGGGTGTGTCAGTAACATATCGATCTGTGATGGGTGTTGAAATTCCAAAAGTATCTCATGAGTATAAACCAGTAAAAATTACGTATGGCATTGGTTCAACAAATACGAAATTTGACTATGCTTATAAAATGTTTCAAAAAGTTAGAGACTTAACGATTAAACTTTCTGAAATTGATAATGCAGCATATCGTCTAGCAAATGCGATTCGTAAAGCTCAAAAAAGAGCGAATGCATTAGAAAATGTAGTTATTCCAAGATTTCAAACAAATATTAAATATATTACAGAAGTCTTAGAAGAAAAAGAAAGAGAAGCATTCACAAGACAAAAAGTTATTAAAAATACGCAAGATAAGAAAAAAGCTTTAGAAGAAAAGACTGCACAGTAGTGCAGTTTTTTTATATTTTTAACCCATATTTCTTTCGGAAACGTTTTCTTACGTGCAATATTTGATATATGAAATAGTTCATGATAAGATAATACTTCGTGTATAGCAGGTAAGAAAAGGAGTTGGTGTTTATGATAGAATTTATTGCATTTTTATCTTTAGTTGGCATGATCTTAGGAACAGTTAATGTTTTTAATATGATCCATAAAGAAAAAGAACATACGTTTATCGTTTATAAAAAATAATGAATAAAAGAATTACATAAAAAAAGACAATGGTTAATTGAGGGCTATACACTGACTCATTCATTGTCTTTTTTATTTTTATCTTTATGTTGTTTAATTTTTTTTTCAGGCACTGGATCATATTTTGGTTTAAATAATGGATTACATGTCAATATTCTTTTAGTCGTTAAAAAAGACGCTTTAACAAAATTAAAACGTTCAAATGATATTTTAGCATATTGGCTACATGTAGGTGTGTGTCTACATTTATGATTTGAATGTGGAGAAACATCTTTTTGATACCATTCGATTAATTTGATTGCTACTTTATTCATAAAATCACCATGTATATTATATCACTTTCATAGGATTATGTTAAATTTTCGATTTCACATATCATAGTGTATATTCTTACTATTTTTTATGCTATAATAAACATATAGAAACTGAAAACGATTACAGGAGGTAAAAGATGAAGGAGTATACCACCAAAGAAATTCGCAACATAGCCATCTTAGGGCACCAGGGCACTGGTAAAACTAGCATGTCAGAGGCATTATTATATGCATCTGGCGGTATTGATAAAAAGGGAGAAGTTGAAAGAAAAACGACTGTTTCTGACTACTTAGTAGAAGAACAAAACAAACTGACAAGTTTATCTTTAAGTTTGATTCCATGTGAATGGAAAAATTATAAACTTAATTTCCTAGATGTACCAGGTAGTGATGAATTTGTAGGCGATTTAAATCAAGCACTTGAAGTTGTTAAAGGCGCAATCATTATGATTGATGCATCAAAAGGTGTAGAAGTCGGCACTGAGCGTGTTTGGAATGAGGTAAGAAAACGTCATATACCAGCCATTTTATATGTGAATAAAATGGACAAAGAAAATGTTAAGTTTGAAGAAGTATTAGAAGAAATTCGTGAGAAGCTTGGTAAAAAAGCAGTGCCATTTGCTTGGCCAATTGGACATGATGAAAATTTTGAAGGTTTTGTTAATGTCGTTGACATGAAAGCAAGACTTTACGATGGTGATTCTTGCAAAGACGCTGAAATTTGGGAAGAAAAACGTGAAAAAGTTGATGAATTACACAACTTAATCATTGAAAGTGTTGCAGAAACATCAGAAGAATTATTAGATTTATATCTATCAGGTGAAGAAATTCCTGATGCTAAAGTTAAAGAAACACTACATTCAAGTATTATTGAAGGTGAGTTAACTCCAGTAATCGTTGGTAGTGCAACAAAAAATATTGGAACTGAAACATTATTAAATATGTTAGTTGATTATTTACCTGCACCAGATGAATTAACACCACTTAAGGCAATTGATCAAAAAACAAAAGAAGAAGTTACAAGATTAACACATGATGATGAACCATTTTCTGCATATGTTTTTAAAACGGTTGTAGATCCTTTCTTAGGCACAGTGAACTTAGTTAAAATCAATTCAGGTATTTTAACAACAGGTCAAGAAGTTTTTATTCCAAATACTTCAGAAACTAAGAAAATTGCAAATTTATCTGCAGTTCGTGGTAAAACTCAAATAGAGTTACAAACATTCCATGCAGGAGATATGTGTGCGATTGCTAAAATGGAAGGTTTAGAAACTGGATATACATTGACTGATCCAAAAAATCAAATTATGTATGTGCCAGTTAAGCAACCTACACCAGTTATTTATATAGCTGTACATCCAAAAAATAAAAATGATGAAGATAAAATTTCAATGGCACTTCATAGAATTAATATTGAAGATCCAACATTTGAAATTAAACGTAATAAAGAAACAGCTCAACTCTTATTAGGTGGTCAAGGTATGACCCATCTTCAATATGTGTTAGAGCGTATGAAAAACATGTTTAAAGTCGATGTCGATATTGAAGACCAAAAGATTGTATATAGAGAAACAATTAAAAAATCAGTTCAAGCCGAAGGTAAACATAAGAAACAATCAGGTGGTGCTGGACAATTTGGTCACGTATGGATTCGCTTTGAACCATCTGATAAACCATTTGAATTTGCTGAAGAAGTATTTGGTGGAGCAGTTCCAAGAAATTACTTCCCAGCTGTTGAAAAAGGCTTAATTGAAACATTTGAACATGGCCCTCTTGCAGGATTCCCTGTCATTAATATCAAAGCGACATTATATGATGGTTCTTACCATCCTGTAGATTCAAATGAAATTTCATTTAAACTTGCTGCAGCATTAGCATTTAAAGATGCTGTAAAGACATGTCAACCAACTATATTAGAACCAGTTGTTAAAGTTGAAGTAACAGTTAAAGATCAATATGTAGGGGATGTCATGGGCGATATGAGTAAACGCCGTGGTCATGTATTAGGTATGAATCAAGCTGATGGATTCCAAGTTGTAGTTGCTGAAGTTCCTGAAGCAGAAATTGTATCATATGCTATTGACTTAAAAGCTATGACTCAAGGTAGTGGTTCTTTCTCACGTGAATTTGTAAGATATGACGAAGTACCTGGACAATTAATCGATAAAATTATCGAAGCTTATAAGAAGTAATAATGACAAAGCCCACCTAATATCATTAGGAGGGCTTGTTATGTTTTGTGAGATTTGTAAGAAAAAAATTACAAGTAGAAGAAATTTATTCAATTTATTTGAAAGACAAATACATCATATTTGTGAGTATTGTTTTCAAAAATACCCATTAATTATAAAAAAGAGTTTCATACCTATTGATGGAGGTGAAATGATATGGGCTAGCATGATTCAAACTTATGACGATATATCACCTTTAGCACACATGTCTTTTTATAAACCATTTATCATTGATTTTATAAAAAATTATCATCAATCGATTTTGTTGATATATGATCAGTTAAATGATGAAATTATGGATTTATTAGAAAAAGTAAAGCTTGGTGATATATATTTATTATCACTTTATGATATGATAGAAAAAAAAGGAGAGTTACTATGAAATTTGAAGTCTTAGGTAAAAATGGATTTAATCCAACTGATGCTATTAAAGCATATGCTGAAAAGAGATTTGATAAGGTCGTATCCTTTTTTGGCCCAAATGTAATTGATGAGATTAGAGTTGTTTGCAAAGTCTACAAAGATCATCACAAAGTTGAAGTTAATGTTTTTGCAGGTAAAACGATTGTTAGAGCAGAAGTCTCTGATGAAGATATGTATGCTGCGATCGATAAAGCAAATGACAAACTTGTCTCTCAAATTAGAAGACATAAAGATAAATTGAAAAATCATTTAGAAAAAGAAGGTATTAAAGAAGCGTATAGTCAAGAATTTGATGCAGAGCAATTAGAAAAAGATATTTTAGCTGCACAACTTGTTAAAAATAAAAAAATTGATCTTGTACCCATGACTTCAGAAGAAGCAATTTCAGCAATGGAATTAGCTGGGCATGACTTTTATGTGTATTTAGATCAAGTTACAAAAAAGACAAATGTAGTTTATAGAAGAGATGATGGAGACTATGCAATCATCGAAACACAGCCTATTTAAGGGAAGCGCAAGCTTCCTTTTTTATGAAATCGTTTTTATGAAAAAAAATGAAAGATTTCCTTGATTTTTACATAAATAAGCGTATAATTTAGAAGGTTGATATCCAAATTAACTAAATAAAGAAGGAGATGATGTTTATATGGATATCTATATTTTCTTATTTTACTTATCAATTACGCTAATTTTAGGGTTTGTTTTTGGAAAATTAGCAGAGCTTGCTAAAATACCAGAAATCACAGGGTATATTATTGCAGGTGTTTTTTTAGGACCTAGTATCTTAAATGTTATTGATACAAATGCATTACAAAGTTTTGATTTAATTACAAATTTCGTTTTAGGAATCATTGCGTATCAAATCGGTACGGAATTATGGATGCCTAAAGTTAAAAAAAGTGGTAAATCGATTATAACCATTACATCGGTTCAAGCGATTGCAACAGCAGTTATAGTCTTTGTGTTTATTTACTTGATTGATGGAAGATTATGGTTAGCCCTTACTTTATCTGCGATTGCGACTGCAACTGCACCTGCACCAATTATGGTTATTATCAAAAAGCTAAGAGCTAAAGGACCTGTTACAGATACTGTTGTACCTGTTGTAGGTATTGATGATATGTTTGGGGTTATTATATTTGGACTTTTCACATCTATCGCAGTAGCAACCATTGGAACTGAAGGCTTAAGTGTTCAAACTGCACTTATTGAACCTATCGTTGAAGTATTACTTTCAGTTGGTGTAGGTTCAGCATTTGGTGTATTGTTAGGGTTTGTTTCAAAATTTTTCATTCATCATTTGCCAAAACATGAAAAATATATTGCCTATTTAGTGTTTTCTTTATCAAGTGTTTTACTAGCGGTATATCTTGCACATACTTATCATCTATCAATGATTTTAACACCTATGATGATTGGGATGGTATTTACAAATTTCATTAAAAAAGAACCATTTGAGATTCAAGGTGCTGCACTTAGTAATTTTAGTGGACCACTAATCATTATTTTCTTTACACTAGCTGGTGCACAATTATCACTTTCTGTTTTAAAAAGTGCTGGTCTAATTGCGATATTATATATTGTATTAAGAACTATCGGTAAAATTGGTGGGGCTTATGTTGGTGCGACACTTGCTAAATCACCTAAAGTGGTTAGAAACGCGACTGGATTTTGTTTACTTCCACAAGGTGGGGTTGAAATAGGGATGTTAGTTGCTGTGTCATCAATTTTCACTAGTGAACAATCGATCTTTATAAAAACTATTGTTTTAGCGGGTATTTTGTTCTTTGAAATTGTTGGACCTATTATTTTTAAATTCACATTAGAAAAAGTTGGGGAATCTAGAGAAGCACAAGCTAATATCATTACAGATGTTTCACAACTTGAAGAAGCATAAATAAAAAAAAGTCGATAATTATCGACTTTTTTGTTAACTAAATTTATT
>Ga0265293_10002077_pt1 | contig 41639 bp, 40 predicted proteins | sample Munlanlewell138R_FD_192505 | JGI IMG/M metagenome (GOLD analysis project Ga0265293, IMG submission 192505) | Leachate microbial communities from a municipal landfill in Southern Ontario, Canada - Leachate well 138R | ecosystem: Engineered > Solid waste > Landfill > Unclassified | place: Canada...
TAGCGTTCGTCCTGGCTCAGGTGCGCGTAGCCCATGTGTGGTTCCACTTGGCGGTGAAGCTGCACAGGCTACCGCACCTGCGCCACCTCACAGCGTGAGTGGTGCACTTCAGAATTGAATCCACCGGGTCTGGTTCGGGCATGCGTCCCAGCAGGGCAACGGCGACTTCGGAGGGGCGTACGCTGCCTGCAGCGAGCTGAAGCGGTTCCTCGCTGGTCAGGCCCAACTCCCGGAATGCGCGCAGGAGGTCGTCCAGCCCGAGCACGCCACCCTTTTGCGTCACGTTGCGCAGGCCCTCGATATAGCGCGGAATGGTGACCGGCTCCGGATGCCCGAGGTAATAGACCTCGCATTCACCGAGTACCGGAAAGCGCACCTGCTCGCTGCCCGACATGGCGGGCACCTTCGTCCAGTCGCCATCGAGGTACTGGACGACGTCGCCATGCACAATATGGATGCCGTGCTGCACGGCAGCCGATTGGCTGATGTCGCCTTCGACGTCGCTGCTCGCCACGTTCCAGCGAAAATGCAGGTCCTCCACCTGGTCCAGGCGGTTGGCCGCATCCCTGGCCAGGACATTCAGCGTGCCGGGGCTGACGCCGCAGCCGATGACCGCGACCATACCGGCCTCCTGGGCCTGCTCGTGCAGTTCCAGCATGTCCACGGTCGGTTGGGCATCGTCGCAGATGTCGACATAATGGCAGCCGGCCTCGATGGCGGCTTGCAGAATCGGCACGCCGAAACGGTAGTAGGGGCCGACGAACGTAATGACGACGTCTACTCCCTTCAGGGCCTCGACCAGTTCGGCATGGACGGTGGCATCGACCTGCAGCGTGGACACCTTGTCGCTGCCGATGTCCTTTTTGAGCTGGTTGGCGGCATCGAGATTCAGGTCGCCGATGACGACGGAATCCACCTGCGCGCTCAGCACCAGGTCCCTGACGGTCCTGCTGCCTTCCTGTCCGGCTCCGCCGAGGGCTAGAAACTTCATGTGGTTCACTCCTGTTGGCGCGGAATTGCGGGGGAAGCCCCCAATCTGCCTGAGGAGGGTTTGCTGGGGGATTTTTGAACCGCGAGTCTAACCAGTGCTCACTGAACCGCTTCGCGTGACGGCGCCGGGCCTGGTCGCGTCTGCCATGCAAGCAGCGCGCTGCCGGCGCGCGCGCCTGAAAACCGGCGCACGGGCCCTGCATCGGGGACCCGGCAGCTGCGCCGGGCGCGATCGGGCGCCATGTAACGCCCAGCGGCACCTCAGGATGGCCCCAACTTCATGGCCTGGGAGCGCGCGCAGCGCGCCGGGACCAACGCGGTGGCCTGCCATGGCAGCGATGCGGCAGCCGGAGTGCCTGCCGTGGATGGCGACATCTTCGCCTGCCAGCGGGAGGCGGCGCGGCTCGAAGCCCGTGAAACCAGCGTGGGACGCGCCGAGATGGCGTCGGGGCGTACGGTTGATTTCCGGGCATGATTTCACCCTGACAGTATCGGTTCACATAAAGGAGATACACTGCAGTGGGTAGCTGGCGATAGAGCTTCCATAATTGCCTTCGACCGTTATCCCGCATTTTTCGTGAGCGTTCGCAGCGAATTGGCGCAAGAGCCTGCCCAATGCTTGATCCGGGTGTGTGACCGGGCCGGCGCAGTAGAAGGCAGGTGAATGAGGCTGGTCAAGCATTCGCGGGTCGATCACGCAAGTGACTTATTCGCGGAGCAGGTGGTGCGGCTTTGCCGCGAGTGTGCGATACGTAAAAGTCCAGGACGGACTTTTTCAGCATCCTGGCAGATCAGGTCGCATGCTCGCTTGCGCGGAGTCTTGCGGATTCGATCATCTTGCATGGCCGCGCATTCGGTTTTCAAGCACGGTGCGAGGTGGCTGACCCTGCTGGGCGCTCACCCCAACCCAAGGAGTTCCACATGTCTCTCAAATGGTATGTAAGGCCACGTCTCGTGGCGCTGAAATCCGACACATCCGCATTCGACGCGGCGCGCGCAATCGAGCAGAACAACATCGGCGCCATTGTCGTGCAGGACAAGGGGAGCGTCGTGGGCATCCTGACGGACCGTGATCTGGTGATCCGCGTCCTGGGCCGGGGCCGCGATCCACGCACGACGACCGTTGGCGAGGTGATGACCTCGGGTGTCGTCTCACTGGCGCCCTCCGACACCCAGGCCAGCGCGATTCGCCTCATGCAAACGCGCAACATTCGACGCATTCCGCTGGTGGAGGACGGGCGGTTCGTCGGCATGGTGACGCTCGATGACTTGCTCCTTGACGAGGCGGCACCGATCGATCGCCTGGCGGCGATCATCGCGGGCCAGATTGGCGAGGGCGGGCCGGAGGCCAGTCCGCGGTCACGAGCAAGAAGGCGCAGCGCTGCCCGTGCCGAAGCCACCTACAGGCGTTTGCTCAACCAGGTGCGTGCCGACACCGGACTCGAGAACCCGGAACAGGCGGAGACCGCACTCGAGATCGTCCTCGAGGCATTGGTGCAAAGACTCAACCCCGGCGAGGCTGAAGATCTCATTGCGCAGCTGCCTTCATTGCTGCAGCCCACGCTGTACGGGCTTCCGCTTGGCCCTGACAGGAGCGTCACCCGGGAAACCATCGAGCAGGAGCTGGTCAAGCAACTCGGGGTGGACGCGTCCCGTGCCGCAACGTTGCTTGCCGCGATCGGCGCGCTGATCGCGCAGGGTGTCAGTTCCGGCCAGATGCAGGACGTGCAGGGCCAGCTTCCGACAGCTTTGCGCGAGGTCTTTTCCGCTGCGCCGTCGCCGGCCGTTTCTTGAGCGCGGCTTCACGCGCACATGCAACCGGGTCAACCCGGGCGCCGAGCCGGCCTCGGCCGCCTGAACGAACGTGGCTCGCCGTGATGTCTGCCCGCAACGATCCAAGGGAAATCCCGTGTCACGCAACGAAGCGCATTCCCAATCTCGGAAGCGATTTTTCCACGCACACAGCAGCGCAAGGAGTTGAGCCATGACGACATTGACCAGCAGTGAACGCGAGCACCTCGCAACTCTGATGAACGAGCGCAAGCCGGTGTTGCTGGATGAAATTCGTACGGGGCTCACGCGCATGCGCGTGGAAGGTTATGAAGAGTTGCTGTCGAGCACCGCCGATGCGGGCGATGAATCGCTGGCCTCGCTGATAACCGATATCAACAACGCGGAAGTGGTGCGGGACGCAACCGAGTTGCAAGACATCTATGCCGCCGAAGCGCGTCTCGCGGCGGGTACGTATGGTGTGTGCATCGATTGCGGACAGCCGGTTCCTTACGCGCGTCTTGTCGCCTATCCCACCGCCAAGCGCTGCCTTGGCTGTCAGCAGATCCATGAACGCAAGCGCACGCATTCCCGGGAATCGTGAACTCGCCCGTTGGTCGCCCTGCCCGCCGTGGTCGCCGAGGATCACCCGCTGCGCGGAAGGGCGTCCTGGACGAGGCATGCGCCTGCCCGCGTCGCAGGCAACTGGCCGCGCTGATTCCCTCGATCATGCGCCGACCGCGCGGAAGTGCTCGACGAGAAAATCGCTGAAGGCGCGCACCAGCAGCGATGATTGTCGATGCTGCGGATACACCACATAAGCAGCAAGGCCGGCGGGACGAAATTTCTCCAGTACCTCCACCAGTCGTCCGTCCGCCAGCGCGGCGGCGACGATGAAGTCGGGCAGGATGACGAGGCCCAGGCCGGCGATCGCCGCGTCGCGCAACATCTCGCCATTGTTCGAGCGCATCGGCCCGCTTACCGTCACCTTGCGGCTGCGTGCGCCATTGCGAAAGGCCCACTCGCCACTCCGTGCATGGCCATAATGAAGGCAGGCATGCGCGGCCAGCTCCTGCGGCTCCTTCGGTACGCCGTGCCGGCGCAGGTAGTCCGGACTTGCGCAGGTGATCAGTTGCACGCTGGTGATCCGCCGCGCCACCAGACTGGAATCGGCCAGCGCGCCGATGCGCACCGCCATGTCGTAACCCTCGTCGATCAGGTCGACCCTGCGATCGTTGAGTTCGAGCTCCACCGACACCTCCGGATGACGCTGCATGAAAGCCGGAATCAGCGCTCCCAGGTGCAGGGTGGCGAACGTCATCGGCGCGCTCAACCGCAACACGCCGCGCGGCGTCGCCGTCTGGCTGGTGACCATCTGCTCGGCGGCATCCACCTCCTGCAGGATGCGCCGGACGCGTTCGTGATAGGCCAGTCCCAGATCGGTGACACGCAGCTTGCGCGTCGAACGCAGCAGCAGCCGCGCCCCCAGCCGCTTCTCCAGCGCGGCGATGCGCTTGCTGACAAGCTGTTTGGACAGCCCCAGCCGATCGGCCGCGGCGGTGAAGCTTTGCGCATCCACGGTTTCGGCAAAGATCCGCATGTCCTGCAGCTGGCCCATTGTCGCCCTCAGGTGGACAGTGTTAAGCGTGCCATCATCTTCTTTGCATGGCCTGGCGACTGTAATGTATCGCCAAGGATGCAACAAATTCTGCATGCCCTCCCACTTTGGAGCGCTTTCACGAGGCTTTCCGGGGAGGACGGCTCCCCGACACCCCATCAACGAGAGAAAACGCCATGACGATGCAGATACGCAAGGCTTCCGAGCGCGGCGTCGCCGAGCACGGCTGGTTGAGCTCGCGCCACACGTTTTCGTTCGCCGGCTACCGGGATCCCGAGCAGATCGGCTTCTCCGACCTGCGCGTGATCAACGAGGATCGCGTGCTGCCGGGCCAGGGCTTCGGCACGCACCCGCACCGCGACATGGAAATCTTTTCCTACGTGCTGGAAGGCGCCCTCGCGCACAGTGACAGCATGGGCACTGGCTCGCAGATCAGGCCCGGCGACGTGCAACTGATGAGTGCCGGCAGTGGCGTGACCCACAGCGAATTCAACGGCTCGAAGGAGGAGCCGGTGCACTTCCTGCAGATCTGGATCGTGCCGGACCGCACCGGTGGCAAGCCGGTCTATCAGCAACGGCACTTCAGCGATGCCGACAAGCGTGGACGCCTGCGCCTGATCATTTCGCCGGATGGGCGCGAGGGCTCGCTGCGCATCCAGCAGGACACCCGGGTGTACGCCGGCCTGTTCGACGGCGATGAAACGGCCACGCTGACCCTGGACAGGAACCGTCATGCCTACGTACATGTCGCCCGCGGCATGATCGAGCTCGATGGCGCGAAGCTGGAGGCCGGCGACGGCGTGCGACTGCGCAGGCCGCAGACGCTGACGCTCGGCGCCGGCAAGGATGCCGAGGTCCTGGTGTTCGACCTGCGTGCGAACGAATTGCCGCAAATGCCATGAAGCCTGGCAGGTCGTCGGCGATGCGGATGGCGCGGCCGACGACCATCCACACAAGGAACATTCTTCATGAGCAAGATGAAGGTCTGGTATTTCGAGCAATACGGGCCGCCCTCCGCACTCAGGTTGCAGGAGCGCGAGCTGCCCCGGCCCGGCCCCGGTGAGGTACTAGTCAAGGTCGCTGCCACCGCGATCAATCCCAGCGACGTGAAAAACGTTTCGGGGCATTTCAAGTCCAGCATGCCGCGGATACCCGGGCGCGACTTTGCCGGCACCATTGTTGCCGGCGACGGGCGCGAAGGTGAGGAAATCTGGGGCAGCGGCCCCGGCTTCGGTGTGACGCGCGATGGCGCGCATGCCGAGTATTTCGTGATGCCTTCGGCGTGGGTCAGCCGCAAACCGCCACACCTGAGCATGGAGCAGGCGGCGGCGATCGGCGTACCGTACCTGGCGGCCTGGTCTGCGCTGGTTACCGCCGGGGAAATCCGGGCCGGGGAGACCGTGCTCGTGACCGGCGTTTCCGGCGCGGTCGGCCGCGCCGCTACGCAGATTGCACACTGGAAGAAGGCACGGGTCATCGGTGCGTCGCGATCGTCGGACAACCCTTCCGGCGCCGATGCCATCATCGACACCACCCAACAGGACCTCGTCGCCGAGGTTCGCGCCCTGACCGATGGCAAGGGCGCGGATCTCGCGCTGGACGTCGTCGGTGGCGCACTGTTCGAACCATGTCTCGAAGCGTTGCGCGGTGGCGGCCGCCAGGTGGCCATCGCCAGCAATCCGCAGGTCGTCAGCTTCAACCTGGTCGACTTCTACCATGGGCGCAAACGTCTGCTTGGCGTTGATACCATGGGCCTGGGCGGCGCGGATATCGTCGCACTGATGGATCAGATGCGTGCCGGCTTCGAGCAAGGCGTACTGCAACCGCCGGACGCCCAGACCTGGTCGTTCGAGCAGGCGGTCGCGGCCTATGCAGCGGTTGCCCAGGGCGGTGCACCGGTCAAGCACGTATTGACGATGCGGGAGACTCACGCATGACGACGCTGGTCCGCGAACGCATGAAGGGGCAGGAACACGACCTCGGTGGTGGCCTGATGATCCGCCGCGTGTTGCCGCAACCAAGCGGGCACGCCATCGGTCCGTTCGTCTTCATGGATCATCTGGGGCCTCTGACCTTGGCGGCGACGCAAGCGATGGACGTGCGCCCGCACCCGCACATCGGCCTGGCCACGGTGACCTACCTGTGGGAAGGTCGCATCGAGCACAAGGATGCACTCGGCAACACGCAGATCATCGAGCCCGGCGCAGTCAACTGGATGACCGCCGGGCGCGGCATCGTGCATTCCGAACGCACCGCCGCCGCAGACCGCGGCCGCGGACAGACGCTGCACGGCCTGCAATTGTGGGTGGCGCTACCGCTGGAACACGAACGTGGTGCGCCGTCGTTCGAGCACACCGCCGCCACGGCGTTGCCGCAATTGAGCGTCGACGGTGCCAGCGTGCGGGTGGTCGCCGGTACCGCCTACGGCGCGCGCTCGCCGGTAGCGACGCTGAGCAAGTTGTTCTACGTCGATGCGCACGTGCCGCGCGGCAAGACGCTGCGCGTGCCGGACGAGCATGTGCAACGCGCGGCCTACCTGGTCGAAGGCGGGATGCAAGCCGATGGCGAACCGCTGCAGCCTGGCGAACTGATGGTGTTCGAACCCGGCGCGCAGGTCACGCTGCGCGCCGGCGCCGACAGCCACGTGGTGTTGCTCGGTGGTGCGCCGCTGGATGCACCGCGCTATCTGTGGTGGAACTATGTCGCCAGCAGCGAGGCGCTGCTGGCAGAAGCCAGACAGGCATGGCGCGAGCAACGCTACGCCATGGTCGAGGGTGACCCGGAGTTCATCCCGCTGCCGGGTGATGACCGCAAGGCGGTACGGTTCGAAGCGGGATGAACATCAAGGAGAAGCAATCATGAGCAATGTCCGATTGGCGGTGGTGTACTACAGCACCTACGGTACCAACCATGCGATGGCCGACGTGGCAGCGGCTGCCGCGAAGGCGGCGGGAGCGGAGGTACGCCTTCGCAAGGTGCATGAAACGGCACCCGCGGAAGTGGTGAAGGCACAGGAAGCCTGGCTGGGGCACGCCGAAAAGACCGCACACGTTGCGATCGCCAAGCCCGACGATCTCGTATGGGCCAACGCCTTCCTGTTCATCGCACCCACACGCTACGGCACGATGGCGAGCCAGATGCGGGCCTTCATCGATACGCTCGGTCCGATCTGGCAGAAGGGAGACCTGGCCAACAAGGCCGCGTCCGCGATGACCAGCGCCATGAATCTGCACGGCGGCCAGGAAGGCACGCTGCTTGGCATGTACGCGACGTTCATGCATTGGGGCGCGATCCTGGTTCCGCCCGGCTATACCGATCCGTCGATCGCCGCCGCCGGCGGCAATCCGTACGGGACGAGTACCGTCGCGGTGCAGGATGGCAAGTTGAGCGATGAAATCCGCGCGGCCGTCGAACACCAGACCCGCCGCCTTGTGGACTTCGCAGGAAGGATCGCCGCGTGACGCCTGCGTGGCACCTGGCCGCCGCGAAGACCCTGGCCGACCGTTGGAAATGACCATGCAGATACGACCCGTGAAGCGGCTCTCGAAATCGCGCCCGACACTCGAAGGCGCCGGCGTGCACCTCAATCGCGCCATCGGATTCCGCGGCGCCGACAGCGAGTTCGATCCGTTCCTGTTGCTGGACGATTTCCGCAGTGACGTGCCCGAGGACTACATCAAGGGGTTCCCGTTTCACCCGCATCGCGGCATGGAAACGATCACCTACGTCCTGGCGGGCACCGTCGAACATCAAGACAGCCTCGGCCACCAAGGCGTCATCGGCCCGGGCGACGTGCAGTGGATGACGGCAGGCGGCGGGATCATTCATCAGGAGATGCCCAGGGGCAACGAGGCTGGCCAGATGTACGGGTTCCAGTTGTGGGCCAACCTGCCGCGCGAGCTCAAGATGACCGCGCCCCGGTATCAGGAGATCCACGCCGGGGACATCCCGGTCGTGCGCGATGCCGACGGCACCCACGTGCGCGTGATCTGTGGCCGGTTCGGCGATACCACCGGGCCGGTCGATGGCGTCGCGGCCGACCCGATGTATCTGGACATCTCGGTGGCGCCCGGTGCGCAGAAGACCTTCCCGGTACCGGCGGGCCATCACGCGTTCGCGTACGTGTTCGATGGCGTCGGCCGCTTCTGCAATGCCGCCACCCCATTGGCGGTACCGACCGAAAGCGTGAAGTGGCTGGACACCACGCCGTATGCGGAAGCCGACAATCACACCCTGGTGCTTTTTGGCGACGGCGATGCGGTCGAAGTCCACGCGGGCGATCAGGGCGTCCGGTTCCTGCTGGTGGCGGGCTACCCGCTGCGTGAGCCCGTCGCGTGGTACGGCCCCATCGTCATGAACAAGCAGGAAGAGCTGCAGCAGGCGTTCGATGAGCTGCAGCGGAACACATTCCTGAAAACCACCGGCACGGCCCGCTGACGTCATGGCCACGGGATCGATCATGGCAGCGCCCGGTTCGTTCGTCACTCGACTGCAGGCTACACCATGAGCAACTTGCTTCCTCAAGCCGTCCCCGAGCGCTGCGAATCGCACCCCGCCGCACAGCCTGAAATCGTCCACCTCCCGGAACGCACCGCGGACCTCGGTGCCGGGCTCATCGTGCGACGATCACTGCCGACGCGTGGACGCCGCCTGGTCGGGCCGTGGTGTTTCTTCGACCTGTACGGGCCGCTGGAGTTTGCCAACCGCAAGGCCATGGACGTCGCGCCGCACCCGCACATCGGCCTGCAGACGGTGTCGTGGCTGTTCGCCGGCGAAGCCATCCATCACGACAGCCTGGGCTGCACCGCGACGGCGCGGCCCGGCGAGCTCAACCTGATGACCGCAGGCCGCGGCATCGCACACTCCGAAGAGACGCCTCCACGGAACTCGGGTCGTCTGCACGGCGTGCAACTGTGGGTCGCGTTGCCCGATGCCGAGCGCCATCGCGAACCCGGCTTCGACCATTACACGGATCTGCCCGTGCTGGAGCCTGGCGGCGGCCGCGCGCAGGTGTTCATGGGGAGCCTAGGTACTGCCCAAAGTGGCACCCGTACGTTCTCGCCCATGGTGGGAGCGGACGTCCGCGTGGGCGGGCACGGCGTGCTGCGCCTGCCCCTGGAGGCGTCGTGGGAACACGCGCTGGTCGTGATCGAGGGCGAAGTCACGCTCGATGGCACGCGCCTGACTCCGGGAGGCCTGCATTACCTTGGTACCTGCCGTGCTGGCCTGGAGTTGTCGGCGGAGCACCCCGCGCACGTCGTGCTCATTGGCGGTGCGCCGTTGGGCGAATCGATCGTGATGTGGTGGAACTTCGTTGCGCGCACGGCGGAGGAAATCCAGCTCGCACGCGAGAACTGGCAGCAACGCCGGGTATTTGGCGAGGTCACGGCTTATCAGGGAACACGGCTGGAGGCGCCGCCGCTCGAAGGCCGCCCTGTTGCGAGGCGATGAGTCGGCTCACGGCCCGCCACCACCGCGGGGCTCGTGAGCGGATGCCGGCAGCGCTTACCCGGCCAGGAAGCCGGTTCGATCCGTAATCTCGCCGCCCGCTTCGCGCAAGGCATTGCCTGCCCTGGCGCTTGCGCGCACGTGGGTCAGCGGCGTCGAACCCTTGTCGGCAACCCGTACTGCATCCGAGCCCTCGCCATGCGCGAGCACTTTGCCCTTGATGTCGATCGCGAGCACCCTGCCGCCTTCGACGGCATACGTCGTGACCTTGGCACCGTGCGTGACCAGGCTGCCGCCGACACCGAGTTTCTCGACCACGCCTCCGGGCTTCACGCTGAAGGCTTCGGCCGGCAGCAACACGTTCGCTCCCTTGACCAGCGTGTTGCCGATCGAACCGTGGGTCGTCACGTCCTCGTCCACCGTGATCGTGCCCACGGGCTTGCTGACCTGGATGCCGATGGAGCCATTGCCAAAGGTCTCGATGGATTTGAAGCGGGCGCTGCGCACGGTGCCGTCGTACTGGTTGAAGCCGCGCGCACCCAACCCGTAGGTCATGATCTCGGCTTCCGCATGGAACGTGTCCACGGTGCCGAAATTCACGAAACCGATTCCGCTCGGCCCGTACGACACCACCGGCGCGTGCGCAATCCAGGTATCCACCGTCCCCCAGGTGTCCAGCACCATGTCGTTGACGCCGTAGGTGACGATGTCGCCAAAGTGTTCGATGCGTTTTGCATGAACACCGTAGACGATGAACACGCCGCCCGTGATCATGTCGGCCGTGCCGTAGGGCAGCATGCCGGTGGAGTGGACTTCGCCGGTGGTGAGCGTGTCGAGCTCCACCTGGCCGGCCTGATCGCCGAAGCCGCTGACGAAGATGCCCGAGCCCAGCACCGGCGCGTTCTTCGCGCCGACGCTGATGTTGGACAGTGACGCGGTGATCCGGGAATCGGCATCACCATTGAAGTTGTAGACCGTCAACGCGCCCTGGTACACGTTGACTCCGTACTTTTGCGGCTGCTCGCTGTAGCGGCGTGCGTCGCAAGCGGCGATGTGAAGCCCGTCCACCACGAGGTTCAACTTGTCGGTGCCCGTGCGGGTGATGATCGACACCTGCCCCGTCACCGCGAGGTTTGCAAGCGCAAGCGTGCCCATGTCGGCGATCCTGGTCTGCGTGTAGATTGCGCGGGCAGCGGGCGCGGCGATGACGGTGAGGTTCGCGACGCGGTTGTTCGCGGTCAGGCCGATGCCATCGCCGTTGACGAAGCTGAGCACGGAACGGTCCTTGTCTGTTCCGACCAGCGAAAATCCCGGTGGCAGGGTGATCGCATGCGGGCAGGCCACCGAAGTCGTGAGCTCGATGGTGCGGGGGCCCTCGCCGGAAAGCGCCGACATCAGTTCGGTGAGTGAAGCGACGGGAATGCTGGATATCCTGTTCATGGTGATTGCCCTTGGTGATTCGCAGAAGCCGATTCACGACCAGCTGGCGCACGAGTCAGGCAGCAGCGTAGCCGTTCGCCTCGAACGAGATGCTACGCCACAGACCTCGGCCGGTACGCGGTCTGCCTGCACGACACGCCGCAACAGGCGCTGTTGGCCGATCCGCTGCGCGCGTGGCAGGGGCTTCAGTCCCGATACACCCGGCACGAGCAGAACCAGGGCGGCGGGTCGATCAGTCCCGTGCCCGCTCGCGCAGGCGCTTGAGAATCTCGCTGCGGGCTTCGCGCAGGATGGAATCGCGATCCAGGCTGGCGACGATGTCGGCCACCGCGCGCTTGGGGCCGAGGTCGCCCCAGGACTTGCCGCCGACCAGGTACTTCTCCGCCGCGCGCCCCACCAGTTCGGTCGCATACCAGGCCAGTGCGCCCTGGGCCCCGGCAGTGACCACGGTCGACAGGCCGGCACTGAGGCCCTTGAGGGCCGAGGCGACCAGGTGCACGCCCCAGATCGCACCCATCAATGCGGCAAGCTGGGCAAAGATCACCGCGATCAGGCTGCCGGCTTCCTTCTTCGTCAGCGGCAGGCCATAGACGCGCCCGAGGTGCATGACCAGCGCGGCGTCCAGCGCACCGGCGGCGAGCAGATCGGCCACCGGTACCGGATTGAGTGCGACCGCGACCGCCTTGGCCAGGCAATACTGCCGGATCAGCTTGCCGGCCAGCTCGCGGCGCGCCGCGGCGATGCGCGTGGCGACCTGGTCGGACACGCGGCCGGCAAACAGGCTGGCGTTGAGCGCGGCCAGGGTCCTGCCTTCGCGTTCGAGCACCGCCGTCAGGCGCTCGCGCAGGGTATCGAGATCCGGCATGCGTTCGACCAGTTCGGCCTGCTCGATGCCGTCGGCATCCACGCGCAGGCGCTTCAGTGGCGCCGGCTGCGCGCTGATGGCGACGACGTCTTCGGGCTGTACATGGCCGGCAGCGTGTTCGCGCAGGCGCTGCAGCAGGCGCTCGCGTTCGTCCTCGCCATAGCGGTCGGCCTTGTTGAGCGCCAGCAGCAGCGGGCGGTCGGTCTGACCCAGCGTGACCAGCGCATCGCGTTCGCGCTGGGTCATGTCGCCATCGACGACGAAGATCACCAGGTCGCTGACCTCGGCCACTTCGAAGGCCAGCCGTTCGCGCGCCTCGCCATCCAGCTCGTCGATGCCGGGCGTGTCGATCAGGTGGACGCCGCTGCCGGCGACCTCGCGCCAGCTGCGCTCGCTGGCTTCGCGCGTGGTGCCGTGCAGCACGCCGACGGCGAAGGCATCCTCGCCCAGCAGGGCGTTGGCCAGCGCCGACTTGCCCACGCTGACGCGACCGAACACGGCGATGTGCAGCTCGCCGCGTTCGAGCCGTGCAAGCATCGATTCGAGCCGCGCGAAATCCGCGGCCAGGCCGCTGCGCACCGCGGCCGGGATCGAGGCATCGTCGAGCAGCGCGCGCAGGCTGGCGGTGGCGAGGTTGGTGTGGGCGTCACCTGCGGAAGCGGGGCTGGCGGCCTGGCCACGTCCGTCCAGGCCACGGCGCAGCCGCTGCCAGAGGGCGCGCATGCCGCGCGCGGGTTCATGCGGGCGCGACCCGCCATTCATGGGGCGTGGCGTCCCGGGCTTGCCCGCGCCGCGATCGCCGGCAGCCGGCAAGGCGGCCCGGCGTGGTGGCCGATGCGCTGCGGACGCATCGCCCGCCGCCTACCTTGCATGCAGCAACAGATGGCCGTGCACGGCAATCTCGGCACTGATGTCGTTCCAGTCGCTGTCCGTGCCCAGGCCGAAGGCGCTGCGTTCGAGGCTGGTGGTGACATCCAGCGTCGCGTCGTCGCCGCGTGGCGTGAACGTCACCTTCAGCGTGACCGGTTGGGTGTGCCCGCGCAGCGTCAGCTTGCCGTGAGCAGTGACCGAACCGTCAGGGGCCTGCGCAAATGACTCGGTGACGAAGTGCGCCGTGGGGAAGCGGTCGGTGGCGAAGAAGTCGCCGGCCTTGAGGGTGTCGTCACGCTCGGCGCTGGCCGTGTCCACGCTGGCCAGGTCGATGGAGACGTCGAACTTCGCCTGCGCGAGGTCGGCGGGATCATAGGCGATGGTGGCCTGGAAGGACTTGAAACGACCCTCGAAGACCTCGCCCTGATAACTGCCCTGGAAGGTCAGGGTGCTCCTGGCCGCATCCACCTGCCAGTCGCGTGCGAAGGCGACGGCGGGCAGCAGGCACAGGATGAGCATCAGCATGCGCAGCATCGGGAATACTCCTCAGTGGCTGGATTCTGGGGTGGCGCGGCGGCCCGGCAACATCCGGCGCAGCACGTCGTCACGGCTGACGAAATGGTGGAAGATGGCGACCGCGGCATGTGCCAGTGCCACGCTCGCGAGCGCCCAGAACAGGCTCTCATGCAGCAGTTGCGCAGTCTGTGCGAAGGCCTTGTCGGCGTGGGTGAGGGCCGGCATCTTCACCAGGTGCCACCAGTAGAGCGGGCGCAGGCTGCTCGCCGAATCGAACAGCCAGCCCGACAGCGGTACGGCGAACAGCAGTCCGTACAGCAGGGCGTGGCCGAGCTTCGCGCCGGCCACCTGCCAGGCCGGCATCGCCGCCGGCATCCGCGGGCGCGCGTCGACCGCGCGCCACAGCAGGCGCAACACGGCCAGCAGCAGGATGGTGAGGCCCAGCGACTTGTGGAAGGTGTAGTAGGGGATGATGCTCGGGCGCTTGGGCAGGCTCACCATGTACAGGCCGAGCGTCGCTTGCGCGAGGATCAGCACCACGATGAGCCAGTGGAAGGTCTTGGCCAGGCTGCCCCACTGGTACGTGTCACTTTTCAATTGCATGGCTGCGGGCTCCTGGTGGTCCGGCTGCGGGTGGCTGATTCGTGCCTGCGGACCGGTCGCGCACGGCCTCGACTTCGATGCGCAGATCGACTCGGTCACCCACCACTTCGGCAAAGCGGCGCATGCCGAAGGCGCGCCGCGAGAGGCTGGCCCGCGCGGAAAATCCGGCCTTTTCGCGCGAGGGCAGGGTATAGGGATCGCGCGCGATGCGGTTCAGGGTAAAGGTGATGTCCAACGGCAGGGTGTGGCCGTGCAGCGTGAGTTCGCCATGGATCACGCCCTGGCGCGCATTGGTCTGGCTGACGCTGCGAGCGGTGAAATGCGCGGTGGGCCAGCGTTTGGCGTCGAGGAACTGCGCCGAGGTCACCGCCTGGTTCCAGTCGGCGTCGCCCAGATCCACCGAACCGGTGGCCACGCTGACTTCGAGCGTGCTTGCGGCCCAGTCGTCTGGATCGAAGCGCAACCAGCCTTCGCTGATGTGCAGGCGCCCCTGCGGAAAGGAAAACTGCTGGTGGTCCACCGTGAACCACACTTGCGAGTGTACCGTATCGATACGCCAGGTCGCGGCCAGGCCGAGCGTGGGCAGCAGGCCGCCGAGCATCAGCAGCGCAGCCGCCGAACGCAGCCACGGGCGTGGCCATCGGCGCGCGACGCCGCGGCGTTCCGGAGTGCAGCACTGGCGCGATGCAAGCATGCGCCCAGCTTGGCAAAAAGCGCCGCCGCCCGCCAGCGCCACGGGGTGAACGCTGTGTTGCCCGGGGCTCAGCCGGGGTCGCCGCGCAGACGTTCGCGACCCGCTTCGAGCGCGATGCGCGCGACCCGTTCCACCCGATCGCGGGTCGGCGCGGCGAGCAGGGCGCGCACGCGCGCTTCCACGTCGCCGGCATCCAGGGCCTTGCGTTCGGCCAGGGTGGCGGCCAGCGCGTGACCGAGGCTGTCGAACACCAGGCCGTAGGCGATCGCATGCAGGACGCCGCCACCCAGGGTGCCCAGGCCGGGAAAGGCCTTCAGCGCATTGCCGGCGATTGCCAGCACGATGGCGGTGGTATTGCGCACGGTCAGACCCACGCGTGCCAGCAGCGCCTCGACGTCGAGCTCGCGCACGGCCACGCCGTGGATGCGCGCCAGCTCGCGCACCAGCGCCGTGCCGAGCACGCCCTGGATCAGGATGTCGCTGCCCGGCGCCACCGCCGCGAGCGCGCCGACCACGGCGCGGCGGGTGTACTTGCCGACCGCCTGCTCGGCTTCGCGCACGGCGGTGGCGCGTGCCAGCGCGTCGCTGCGGCGGCCCACTTCGGCCAGCACGGCCGCCTCGCGTGCCGGCTCCAGCGCCGCGGCCCCCGGCGCAGTCAGGTGTTCGAGGGCGTCCAGCAGGGGCGCGATGTCGGCCACGCGTTCGCGCTCGACCGATTCGCGACGGCCATCGGCGAGTTGGCGCTCGAAGCGCTCGCGCCCGCCGGCGCTGATGGCGACGATGGCACGGGCCTGCGCGCCGTAACGCGCGTGAAAGCGCGCCAGCAGGGCGGCGCGTTCGTCCTCGTCGTAGAGATCGGCCTTGTTGAGGGCCAGTACCAGCGGCTTGCCAAAACGCACCAGCCAGACAAACTCGGCATCCTGCGCTCGACTGAGGTCGCCGGCCGCGAGATGCACCACGACATGCGCGCGCAGGGCCTCGTCGCGGGCCAGCTGTTCGCGCGCCGCGCCATCCACCTCACCGCTGCCAGGCACGTCGGCCAGTACCAGCGTGCGGCCATCGGGCAGTCGGCCGCGGTGCTGCATGACCGTGTGCGTGGTGCCGCCGCGCACGTCGATGGGACTGTCGGCTGCAGGCGCGAGCGCACGGATCAGGCTGGACTTGCCGCTGGAAATCTCGCCGAACAGGGCCACGTGCACCTCGCCACCGGCGCGCCGGCGATCGAGTTCGACCAGTTCGGCCTCGAGCGCGCGCGTTTCCACCTGGCGTTCGCGCAAGGCTGCCACGCGCGCATCGACCTCGGCGCGCGATACCGGGATCGGGGCATCCAGCGGCGTGACGCGCGCCGGCCGCGCCAGGCGCCAGAACAGCCAGGCCAGGCCCGCCAGCACCGCTGCGGCCAGGATGACCAGGGGCGCGCGCAGCCACAGGGGCAGTTCGGCCAGGCGCTGATAGAACTCCAGCACACTGTTCACCGTGGCGACCAGCAGGCCGAGCACCAGCGCTGCGGCGACCGCCAGGGCGACCAGCAGGATCAGGCGAAGGGGCAGGCGCGGTGAAGGCATGGGCGGATTCTAGCCGCCTGCCCGGCACCCATACCGCCCCGCGAACGGTTTCAGCCGCGAATGCTTCCGGTCAGCCTTCGTCCGCGCGTCGCATTGCGCCGGGCACACGCCCCGCGGGGTGTGCTTGCGCGCCGTGCCCGGTGACCGGAGCCCTGCTGCCACGGCCGGCCAGGGCCGATTCCAGGCCCGGGTGTCGCTCGGCCCGGGCCGCGGGTGGCAATTGCCCGAAGGGATGCAGCGCAGCCGCCGACATGGCACCATCCCCCCGGGGACAGGGAGATGGGCATGCGACGATTGCTTGCGCTGCCGTTGCTTGGGGCTTTCGTGGCACTGGCGGCACCGCCGCCGGCAGCCCCGCAGTTCATGCAACTGGGGGTTGAGGACGGTTTGCCGTCCAGCGTGGCCTACAAGGTCGTGCAGGATCACGAGGGCTTCCTCTGGTTCGGCACCCAGGACGGCCTGGCGCGCTACGACGGCACTGGATTCCGCATCTTCCGGCATGAACCGGCCAATCCGGCATCGCTGGCCTCCAACGACGTGTCTTCCATCCTGATCGACCGCGACGGGCGCCTGTGGTGCGGTGGCGAGACCTCCGGGCTCAACCGCCTGGAAGCCGACGGAGAATCGTTCACCCACTGGCGCCACCGCGCGGGCGAGCTGGGCACACTCGGCAGCGACGATGTGTTCGCGCTGGCCCAGGATGCCGATGGCGCGATCTGGGTGGGCACCTATCTGGGTGGACTCAATCGCCTGCAACCGGATGGCAGCTTCCTGCACGTGGACCATGACGCCGAGGATCCGGCCAGCCTGCGCTCGAACACGGTCTATGCACTGCACGCGGACTCGGGTGGCAGGCTGTGGATCGGCACCGACGCCGGCCTCGACGTGCGCGAACCCGATGGGCGCATCGTGCACGTGGACCTGCCGCCGTTCGCCGCCCGCGCCGGTCCCCCGGTGGTCACCGCCTTCCTGAAGGAAGCCTCCGGAAGCACCCTGGTAGGTACGGCCAAGGGGCTGTTCCGCGTGGATGGCGATCTCGCCTACAGCGACGAGCTGATGCCGATGACGCCGCCCCTGCGGGTGTCGGCCCTGGCCGTCACCGGGGATGGTGCGCTGTGGGTGGGCACGCTGCGCGGTGTCTCGCGCCTGGGGCGCTCCGGTCAACTGCAATCCTGGCGTGGCAATCCGGGCCTTCCCGGTGCCTATCCCGGTACCCGCACCATGAGCATCCTCGGCGACCACGAAGGCAACACCTGGTTCGCGCTGTTCGATGGGGGTATTGCGCACCTGCCGCCACATTGGCGCAACTTCGCCACGTTCCGTCACATCCCGGGTGACCCGACCAGCCTCGCCAGTTCGCGCGTGCGTGCCGTTGGCATCGAGGAGACGCGAGCCATCTGGGTGGCGGGTGGCGATGACAGCCTCGATCGCATCGAGCGCGCCAGCGGCGAAATCACCCACTGGGGGGAGCGCCTGGGTCTGGGCAACAGCCGTCTGGTCGCGGTCCTGCCGGACGGCGACGAACACGTGTGGCTCGGTACCCAGACGGCCTTGCGCCGCTATTCGCTGACCGGCGGTGCCGCGCTTGAACTGCCGGTCGACCTGGTACGCGAGGATGCCTTGCCGCCCGGCATTTTCGACCAGTTGCGCCCCGCCCACGACGGGGGTTTGTGGGTGGCGTCGCGCGGCGGCGGCGTGGCCCGCGTGGGGGGCGAACCGCCACGCGTGCTGGCACGCTACCTCCCGGCCAGCGGCACCCTTGCCAACAGCGACATCAGCGACCTGGCGATCGACCCTGCAGGACGGCCGTGGGTCGCTACCGCGGCTGGCGTCGAGCGCTTCGATCCGGGCGCGAACCGCTTTGCGGCGGTGCCCGGCCTGCCCGAAGATGCGGTGCATGCGCTGGCTTTCGCAGCCGATGGGCGCTTGTGGCTGCATCGGCTGGGTGCCCTGGAGCGCTGGTGGGTCGAGGGCCCGCTGGTGCGCCTCGAGCAACGCATCGATGCCGCGCAGGGCTGGCCGGCGATGCGTGCGCTGGCGCTGGCGGTGGCGGCGAACGATACGGTCTGGGTGACCTCGCTGCGCGGTCTGTGGCGGGTGGATGGCATGCTGCGTGAAGTCCGCCGCTTCGATGCGCGTGATGGCCTGCCCAGCCAGGAGTTCATGCCGGGGGCGTTGCAGATGACGCCCGATGGCACCCTGGTGGCCGGCAGCGTCAGCGGCGTGGTGGCCTTCGATCCGCTCGTCCTGCGTCTGGATCTGCCACCGCCTCCGCTGCATGTGACGGCGGTGCATGTGCGTCGCGACGGCGAAACGGTGGCCTTGAATGCGCGCGCGCCGATTCGCCTGGGCCATGCAGATCGTGAGTTCGAGGTCGAGGCGCGCGCCTTGTCCTATGCGAATCCGGCGGCCAACCGCTACCGCTTCCGGCTGGACGGGGTGGATGCCGACTGGATCGAAAACGCGCGCGGGGTGCGCCAATGGTCGCGCCTGCCCGCGGGCGACTTCCGCCTGGAAATACGCGCCACCAACGCCGGCCGCGACTGGAGCGAGCTGGCCACGCCACTGTCGATCACCGTTGCGCGACCGCCGTGGGCCAGCGTCTGGGCCTTTGCCCTGTATGCCCTGGCCCTGCTGCTGGTCGTGACCCAGGCCGTGCGCACCTGGCGCGCGCGCACCCAGCGCCGCCAGGCGCAGGCCCTGGTCGAGGCCAAGTCGGCCTTCCTGGCAACCATGAGCCACGAGATCCGCACGCCCATGACCGGCGTCCTGGGCATGAGCGAGTTGCTGCTCGGCACCTCGCTCGACCCACGCCAACGCGGTTACGTGCAGGCGATCCACCAGTCCGGCGAGATGATGCTGCGCCTGATCAACGACAGCCTGGATCTCACCCGCATCGACGCCGGCAAGCTGAGCCTGGACGAACAGCCGTTTGCCCCGGCGGCGGTTGCGCGCGAGGTGCTGGAACTGCAAAGGCCGCTGGCCCAGCGCAAGGGACTGGTGCTGGAACTGGAGATCGCCGAAGGCGTGCCTGCGCAGATGTGGGGCGACGCCCTGCGTGTCAAGCAGGTGTTGCTGAACCTCGTCAACAACGCCATCAAGTTCACCGACCGCGGTCGCGTCGCGCTGCAGCTGGCCCGGCTGGATGACGAGCGCCTCGGCTGCCGCGTGCTCGATACCGGCCCGGGCATGTCGGCGGAGTTCCGCGCGCGCCTGTTCCGACGCTTCGAGCAGGGCGCCGGCGTGGTGCGGCGGCATGGCGGCAGCGGGCTGGGACTGGCCATCTGCCGTGAGCTGGCCGAACTCATGGGCGGCACGATCGCGGTGACCAGTGAGCCGGGGCGGGGCAGCACGTTCGACCTGCTGCTGCCGATCCGCGGCAGCGGTCAGGCGGTGGCGGACGCGAGCGTGCCGGGGGACGCCGCGCCTGCGCCAGCCGAAGCACTCGAGGTCCTGCTCGTGGAAGACGACGCCATCATCGCCGAGGTCGTTGCCGGCTTGCTGGAACGCCAGGGTTGTACGGCCACACATGTGGCCAATGGCCTGGATGCCCTTGGCCGCCTGGCGGCCGCCCGCTTCGACATTGCCCTGCTCGATCTGGACCTGCCCGGCATCGATGGCCTGCAGCTCGCGCGCATGATCCGCCAGGCCGGCTACGCCGACCTGCCGCTGCTGGCGGTCACCGCGCGTGCACGCGGGGACGAGGAGCAGGCCGTGATGGCGGCCGGCATGGACGGGCTGCTGCGCAAGCCGCCTACCGAACAGCGACTCGCGCAGGCCATCGCGGCGGCCAGGGAACGGCGCCGCGCCGTGGCCGCTTCGGGTTGAAGGGGGTGACGGTGCATTGCGCAGCCGGTCGATTCAGCCTGGTCGGCCGGCTTGCAGATGCTGGCGCAGCCAGCCACAGGCTGCGTTCCAGTCGCGGGCCACGGTGCGTGGACACAGCGCGAGCTCGTGGGCGATCTCGGCGAACTCCAGGCCCTCGAAATGGTGCAGATGAAACACCCGCGCCCGGCGGACATGGCGGGTGCCCAACAGCTCGAGTGCATGCAGCAGGTCGAGCCGGTCGCCGCACGAGCGCACCACCGTGATCTGTTCCACGTCCAGGTCGATCCGCATGAATCCGCCGCCACGCTTGAGTGCCGCGCTCTGGCGCCGGGCATCGTCGCGCACCTGGTGCATGGTGCGCACGGCCAGCGCGATGAGGTGCGCGCGATCGTGCAGCGCGAGCTTGCTTTCGGCGAGTCTTATCCAGGTCTCGTGGACGAGCACGGCCGGTGGCATCAGGCCGTGGTCGCCGTGCATGAGCCGGCGGGCGTGCCGGCACAGGTCGTCGTATGGGAAGGCGAACCAGGCCTGGTGATGCGCGCAGTGCGCGGGTCGACCTTGCAGCGTCGTGGTCGCGCTGGAGAGGTTGTCAGCCAAGCCCATGGCATGGGTCCCCGGGATGTGACCTGGATCTGCATCCGTGGCCGAGCGGCACGCCTAGTATGTGCGTGTTGCGGGTGCGCCGCAACGCAGCTGCGCGCAGCGCCCGGCAACACGCCGACGGTGCGGTTGGCACTGGAAATCGGGCACCCGGAAAGTCACAGGCGACCGCAGTGGCCCTCGCCAGGCGCGTGGTCTGCGGCTGGGGCGTCGGCCGTCGGAGCATCGAACAGGCGGAAGCGGCGTCCGGGCCGCGACGCCGGGCGTGCCGGCGTCGCGGATCCGGGGGTACTACAGCCAGTCGAAGTTGTCGCGGAAAATCGTGTCGCTGTAGCAGACCATCGGCGATACGGCAAGGGTCGCCTTCAGGACATGCCGGCTGCCCAGCTGGTCGGGTGAATCCGCCGGGACTGCGGATGCGCGGGCCTTGAGGGCGTGCACGCTGCCCTGCTGCACGCCCTGTGCGTAGAACGCATCCTGTACCGGGCTGAGTCGTGCCTTCAGCGTGAAGTGGCCGGCGGCCTGCAGCGGGGACATCCCCGCGAGTGCCGCCGCGAAGGCCAATCCGCAACACAGGCCGCGTGAGCGGGATCGGAAATGGAGTGGGCCGGCCATGGCACTCACTCCGCGCGGGTCGTCAGGTGCTCGACCTGGGCGGCCAGCTGATCCAGGCGTGCGCGCAGGGCCGCGTTCTCGGCTTCGAGCTGATCGACCCGGCTGCGTTCGCCGTCGACCTTGCTGTTGAGGCCCTGGATCGCCACCAGCGCCACGCCGTTGGCATCGACGGTGGAGATGTGCTGGCTGTCCTTGCCCAGTCCGAAGGCGCTGGCGAAGTCCTCGGCGACCGGGCCCAGATGACGACCTTCGATATCGTCATCAAGGTAGGTCCAGCTCTGGATGGGCAGCGCCACCAGTCTGGCCAGCACCTCGCCCGCATCGACATTGGCGAACCCCTGCTTGAAGAAGCGGCTGGAGGCATTGGTCCAGGTGCCGCCGGGCGAGAGATAGGCACCATTGCCGTTGGTCGCATTGGTGCCGACCTTGAACGGCTGGCTGGAGGTGCCAATGGCGTTGAGCAGGCCAAGGGTGTTGTTGGTGCCAAAGAACATCGCTATGTCGGACGTGCTGGCACTGTGATAGCCGAATGTCATCGCGCTGAAGAAATTGCCGAAATTCCAGCTCTCGTTGCCGGTAAGCTGCATTGACAGCGATACGGCGCTGCTGCCGTTGGCTGGCGCCAGCGTCAAGGTCTTGTTGAGCGGCGAGCTGCCATCGTCGGCGGTCGAGGTATTGATACCCACGCCACCCTTGGCGCCGATGATGAACTGGTCGGGCGCACTGTCCGAATAGGTTCTGGATGAGTCACGGTCGCCCCAGACGAACGAAGCGGTGTTGTTTGCCAGGCTGTTGTAGCCCCCGGCAAATGAATAATTGCCCTTCGCACCGTTGGACAGGCCAAGCGAAGTCGCATAGAGCCCGGGCGCGGCCGCGCCGCTCCATGGGTTCAGCTCGACCGCGCCAAAGGCGCCGCGCAGCCGGATTGCAATCTCCGCGTTCTGGCGGATCTGGACTTCCCCGGTGTCGGCCGTGCCCAGGTAGCTGCCGGGGGGATTGCCGGCGTTGCCATCGAGCGTCCAGCTACCGGGACAGGCACTGCCCGCGGGCGCCACCATGCTGCGACCGTCGAGCGTTTCCCAGGCGCCGCCGGCGCTGCGCACCGCGACGTCGAGCCAGCCACCTGCCGCGGCGGTGGCCGAAGCGAAGTCCACCCGCGTGCTGAAGTTGCCTTCGTGCACGTCGACGCCGTACACCTCGACCGGATCGGCGAGCATGCTGCCGCCGCTTTCGGCCGAGTACAGGGTCAGGCGCAGGTCGTAGCGGCCATCCGCCGGGCCCTCGGCGGTGCTCAGCGAGCCGTGGTAGGTGAAGCTCTCGGCCTGCGCTGGCGGGACGCACAGGCCGGCGAGCGCGATGGCCAGTGCAAGAGGGATCAGCTGTCTTTTCATGCTGTTGGCACTCCATGGGTGGGCGGAACGTCGATCCGCACTACGCTAAACGTAAAATGGAGAGCCCACGCGACATGGGATGCGCGACCTGTGGATGACGCGGCATGGCCGGCGATTTGTCGCCTCTGATCGGGGCTGCCGCAAGGTGCACGGCCTGCCACTGCGCCCGCTGCCCGGGCGCTGCGCCAAGGTTGCGGCGCCGCTTCGCGCCGGCAGACCGGCCGGCGCGTGCCTGGATTCAGCCCTGCCGGCTGTGTGCGTGCACGGCTTCGACCAGGGCGGCGACGTGCTCTGGCGGGATGTCCGGGGTAATGCCGTGCCCGAGGTTGAAGACGTGGCCAGGGTACGCTCCGAAGGCATCCAGCACGGCGCGCGCTTCGGCGGCGATCACCTGCGGGCTGGCGGCGAGGATGGCCGGATCCAGGTTGCCCTGCAGCGCCACGCGGCTGCCCACGCGCTGGCGGGCCAAGCCGATGTCGATGGTCCAGTCCACGCCCAGCGCATCGCAGCGCGTGTCGGCCAGTGCTTCCAGATGCCCGTTGGCGCCCTTGGAGAACAGGATCAGCGGCACCTCGCGCGTGGCCGCGTCGGCCTTGAGCCTGGCGACGATCCCGGTCAGCCAGCGCAGCGAGCATTCATGGAACAGGCGCGGCGCCAGCAGGCCGCCCCAGGTATCGAACACCATCAGCGCCTGGGCACCGGCTGCGACCTGGGCGGCCAGGTAGACCGCAACGGCCTCGGCCAGCACCTCGAGCAGGCGCTGCATGCTGGCCGGGTCTTCCAGCGCCAGCGCCTTGGCGCGCGCGAAGCTGGCCGATCCGCCACCCTCGATCATGTAGCAGGCCAGCGTCCAGGGGCTGCCGGAAAAGCCGATCAACGGCACGCGATCATTCAGCTCGCGGCGGATCAGGCGCACCGCATCGGTCACATAACCCAGGTCGGCTTGCATGTCCGGCACGCCGAGGCGCTCGATGTCGGCGCGGCTGCGCAGCGGACGGGCGAACTTCGGACCCTCGCCGTCGACGAAGTGCAGGCCCAGGCCCATCGCGTCGGGGATGGTGAGGATGTCGGAAAAGAGGATCGCCGCATCGAGCGGGAAACGCGCCAGTGGCTGCAGGGTGACCTCGCAGGCCAACTCCGGCGTCTGCGCCAAGGCCATGAAGCTGCCGGCGCGGGCACGCGTGGCGCGGTATTCGGGCAGGTAGCGTCCTGCCTGGCGCATGATCCAGATGGGCGTCTTGTCCACGCTCTGGCGGCGCAGGGCGCGCAGGAAGCGGTGATCGGGGGCGGCGCCGGGCGCCGCGGGGGAACTGGAATCAACCTGCATGGGGGCCATCGAATCCCTGGCTGAACATGACCTGGAAGCCGCGCTTGAGTTGCGTGTCGCGGGTGTGTTCGAACGCGCTCAGGGCCGCGTCGCGTTCGAGGAAAAGGTCGCGCTTGCTGCTGGCCCGGCTGCCCGGCTGCCCCCATTCACGAAACAGCAGCCAGCCGCCGAGCAGATCCTGCTCGAGCACGATCTGGTAATAGCGGGGCGGGTCGCTGCCGGATGGCCGGGTCTGCATGAAAACGCGCATGGGTCCATTGTACCCGGGCCCGCCGCGCGAGCGTCACGCCGGGCCCGCCAGCGCCTGCTCCAGCACGCTGCGCACCGCCGCGGGAGCGACGCCCGCCACGGTTTCGGCCGCGCCGATGCCGCGCCACAGCACCAGGCGCAACTGGCCGCCAAGGTTCTTCTTGTCCAGGCGCATCAGTTCGAGCAGGCGGAGTGGGTCGCACGCCGGCGGGCGGGTCGGCAACTGCAGCGCATCCAGCAAGGCGGCCAGGCGCGCGGCATCGGCGCTGGGCGCGCGTCCCAGCTCGCCGGACAACCGCGCTGCCAGCAGCATGCCGATGGCCACCGCCTCGCCGTGCAGCAACTGCTCGTAACCCGTGGCCGCTTCCAGCGCGTGGCCGAAGGTGTGGCCGAAGTTGAGCAGCGCACGTTCGCCCTGTTCATGCTCGTCGCGCGCGACCACGCCGGCCTTGTGGCGGCAGCTGGATGCGATCGCCTCGACCAGGGCAGCCTCATCACGGCGCAGCAGGGCATCGACATGCGCCTCCAGCCAGGCGAAGAATCCGGGGTCGCCGATGGCGCCGTACTTGACCACCTCGGCGAGGCCCGCGCGGTACTCGCGGGCGGGCAGGCTGGCGAGCGCCGTGGTGTCGGCGATCACCGCGCGCGGCTGGTGGAAGGCGCCGACCAGGTTCTTGCCGGCCGGCAGGTTGACGCCGGTCTTGCCGCCGACCGATGAATCGACCATGGCAAGCAGCGTGGTCGGCATCTGCACGAAGTCGATGCCGCGCATCCAGCAGGCCGCGGCGAAGCCGGCCAGGTCGCCGATGACGCCGCCGCCCAGGGCGATGAGGGTGGCGTCACGACTGGCGCCGAGCCGTGCCAAGGCCTCGAAGATGCGTTCCGCACTGGCCAGGGTCTTGTGCGCCTCGCCGTCGGGCAGGATCAGCTCGGCATGCTCGAAACCGGCGAGGCCGGCCGTGACGCGCGCCAGGTACAACGGCGCGATGGTGGCGTTCGTCACCACCAGCACGTGGCGCCCCCGCAGGGCCGGACGCCAGAGGGCGGCATCGGCCAGCAACGCGCGGCCGATGCGGATCGGGTAGCTGCGCGCGCCCAGTCCGACTTCCAGGCAGCGGGATGCATTCATGCGGAAGCCTCGATGGGACCGCGCTGCCAGCGCGCTTCGAGCAGGTCCAACAGGTCATGGGCGGCGTGCAAGCTGCTCCCCGGGCCGCCGCTCGGCACGCGCAGGTCGGCGACCTCGGCGTACAGCGGATTGCGCTCGGCGGCCATGCGCTCCAGGCGCAGGCGCCGGTCCGGCGCCTGCAGCAGCGGGCGCTGGCGGTCACGTGACAGGCGCGCCAGTTGTGCTTCGACGGGCGTATCGAGCCACACCACGAAGCCGCGCTCGTGCAGCCGACGGCGATTGTCGGCAGCCAGCACCGCACCGCCCCCGGTCGCAAGCACGCAGCCGCGACGGGCGCTGTGCTCGTCCAGCAGCGCGCTCTCGCGGCGGCGGAAGCCGGCTTCCCCTTCCAGATCGAAGATCAGGCTGACCGGCGCCCCGGTACGTGCCTCGATTTCCTGATCGAGGTCGAAGAAGGGCAGGCGGTAGAGTTCGGCGACATGGCGACCGACAGTCGTCTTGCCGGCCCCCATCGGGCCGACCAGGAACAGGTTGGGCGCGGGGTTCATGGGCGCGATGCTAGCAGGCCGGCAGCGGATCAGCCGCGCTCCTGGTCTTGCTGGACCCTTGATGCTTGCGCGAAGGCTCCCGCGTCGGATGCTTGCCGATCCGGACTGCCGGGTCGCCTACGATTTCTGCGCGGAGCCGGCCTGGGGATGAACGACGACCGAGAGGACGTACACCTGCAGTCCGAAGGACATGAAGTTGGCGGTCGTATTCCCACCGATGTTCATCTGATCCAGTTGCTTGCCTTCGGCATCCGCCAGCACCAGGGAATAGATCTGGCCAAAACGATCATCCCAGCGGGTTGGCGTGCATTGAACGCGGTAGATCCCGTGCACACCCAAGTCGACAGGTTCCGACATCACGCCGGGCGTCAGGTCGAGGATCACCGGTGGTTTGGTCAGGTCGGCCCGAATGGATGCGGTCAGAAATTGCAGTGTGTCGCTGGAGCCATCCACCTCGCCCTCCCTGGAAGGGCCGATATGCCAGGGTAGCGCGTCGTCTGCATGGGCGCGCGTCGCGATCGCGGCGAACACGGCCGCGCTTGCTGCCGAAAGGGTGGCCAGAAACGATCTGCGCGATGTGGTCACGATAGGTTCTCCTCGGTATTCACTTGATTACGTAGACGCAACGACCGGAATTGCTGCATCGCCCCGTGTTGTCCGAACCGCTGCAGTCGCCGGTGTTGCTGCAAGCCATGTTGTTGCCAGAGCAAACCCCGGAGTTCGTCCCGGAACCGTAGGGTTGAAGAACAGTGTCCAGCTCGTTGAGCTTCGTGCGAAGAGCTTCGTCGTCCACGCGAACCGCGCCATCACTCGATATGGACAACGTGTCCGGATCGACTGCGATCATGATGATCCTCCTGTATTCAGCATCGACCAGGGACAGCCAAGCGCCTGTTCGGACATGTCGCGAAACCCTTCGAACCAGGGACGCAGCTTGTCATCGATGATGGACAGGCTGCCGTCCTCGTTCAATTGCCCGACATCGTTCCTTGAGTCATGCAGCGCAACGGTGCATTTTCCGAGGCGCCCATCGGCCCGGATGATCAATGAATTCGGCTTGGCTGCGTAACAGATGTAGCTCTGAAGGTGTTCTTCGGATATCGGTACGCCGGGCATGTCACGCGTGCTGTTACGGTCGGTGATGTAATCGATCGCGTCGAGGTATTCCTTCGTGCCAAGAACGCTTTCGCCAATCCTTTCGGCAGGGTTCAGGTTGGAAATCTTGTGGAAGTAGATCCTGAAGCGGGAATCAACCAGCACTTCGTCGTGCAGGCGCTTGTACAGGCGCCGCACGGACTCGATGTTGTCGCGATGAACATGCAACCGCAAGGTGATCGCGAAGTGTCCTTCGACGCGTTTGTAGCTCAGAACATTCTTCCAGATGACATTGAAGGTGCCACGGCGGTTGGCCTGGATGCGAGTCTGGTCGTGCCACTCCTCGTCGCCATCCAGGGTGATCTGGAACTCATTGTGGTCGATTTCGAGGAGCCTGCAAAACAGATCGTAGGTCAGGAGGTACCCGTTCGTTGTGAACCCGGCATTGAATGTCACGCCGTGCTGCCGGGACAACGAGGAAGCGTGCGCCCCGACGTCCATGACGACGGGCAAGGCCAGCAGGGGTTCTCCACCGAACCATGAGAGAGTGAGATGGCGCAGGTGAGGGACGCGGTTCCCGATGAGCGCCTTCAGTCCACGGATCGTGGGCGCGCGCATCCGCCCGATCGCAAAGTCCTCATAACAATACGTGCATCGGAAGTTGCACTTCTCCGTAGGGAGTACGGTGAGCGAAAGACGCTCTGGGCTCAGGGCCGCGGCAACTGCGGCGTCGGTGAACATCGCCGGTCACCAGATAACCTTGCCGCATTGGCCGAGATTGTCCGCGCCGGAACAATCGCCCGTGTTCGCACAGTCAAGATTCGTCCCACTGCACACGCTGCTGTTGGTGCAGGTCCCATAGTTATCCGCCGCGATCTGGCTTCCTGTATCCGTAGGCGTATCGAGAACAGCCCTTCTCAGCGTGCGGTTGTTGAAAAGGATGGAACCGTCCGCTTGCACGGTAATCCCGCTGGGATCGATCTTGTCGAATGTCGGATTCATCGAGCAGCCCCAAGGATGGTGCGGAACGTACATGGGTCATATATCACGAAGTCCTGCTGTGTGTCAATGGCTGAATGGGCTTCCGAGTGAATCCTTGCGCTGCAGGTTTGCGGGGGGTCGTGCCTGCAGGCATGTTGGGCGAAGCCTTGGCACCGGTCATCGGCTGGCCTGTGACCGTGGCCTCGCCCGCGCGGCCTGGTGCGGCGGCACCGGGCAGGCGCCGGGCGTTCACCCGGGTATTGGTGATGGTGGCGAGCGTTTTCGGGTGCCATGGCGATGCGCAACAGATCGGGACTGTCGACGGGGGTACGTCTGCAGCCTTTGCGGCAGTCCCCGTGTCGTATGATGGCGGCAGCGGATCGATCGGCGATCCGCGCCGCCGACGACGATTCCCGCGCATCATGTTTCGTTTCATGCTGGTCTTCATCACCTGCCTGCTCGGCCTGTTCGTGCTCGAACTCCTGCGCCCGGTCGAGCTGCACGTGATCGAACCCTTCACGGCGGGGATCGCGCACGTTTCCATGTGGATCGTCGACCTGTTCGACGATACCGCGGTGGCGCACGGCAAGGTGCTGGCGACGGCGGATGGCAGCTTCGCCATTTCCATCGAACGCGGCTGCAACGGCATCGAGGCGGTCATCATCCTGATCTCGGCGATGCTGGCGTTCCCCGCCTCCTGGAAACATCGGCTGGCCGGCATCGCGGTCGGTTTCGTTGCCATCCAGGCACTCAACCTGGTGCGCATCATCAGCCTGTTCTACCTGGGTCAATGGAACCAGGTCTGGTTCGAGTGGTTCCACCTGTACTTGTGGCAGGCGTTGATCGTGCTGGATGCGCTGGTGGTGTTCCTGCTCTGGCTGCGCTGGCTGCCGCGCGGGGACGTGCAGCGATCCATGCCCGCTCCGGCATGAATGGCAGATTGCCGCGCTGCGCTGGCCGCTTCGTGCGTTTGCTATAGTGCCAAGGCAACCCAATCAGAGGAGTGCGCGACATGTCGGTCACCAAGGTTCTGGAACTCAGCAGCTCGTCCGCCAAGGGCATCGAGGACGCCGTGCAGCACGGCCTGCACAAGGCGGCGCGCACGGTCAAGAACATCAAGGGTGCCTGGGTCAACGAGATCAAGTGCACGACCCACGACGATGGCAGCATCGCCGAGTGGCGTATCAACATGCGGGTCAACTTCCTGGTTGACTGAACGCGTGCCAGGCATGGATTGCGGGGTGGCATGAGCAAACGCGATCAGGTCGTCGGCCTGCTGGAAGACGACCCGGACATGGCGGCGCTGGTTTCGCTGTGGCTCGAGGAGGCCGGGTATGCGGTGCGCTGGTTCCGCAATGCGCACGAGTTCCGGCGTCGCCAGGGCGCCGAATCGGTGGATCTGCTGCTGCTCGACTGGATGCTGCCCGATGCCACCGGACCGGAGGTCATCAGGGCCATCCGATCTTCGGCAAATGCCAGCTTGCCGGTGGTCTTCCTGACCGCGCGCGACAGCGAGGACGACATCGTCGACGGGCTCGATTGCGCGGCCGATGACTACGTGGTGAAACCGCCGCGCCAGCGCGAGCTGCTGGCGCGCATCGCCGCCGTGCTGCGTCGCCACGCGCCGGACGGCGGCACCGACGATCTGCTGGAAGTGCCTCCCTACCGGCTCGACGGGGTGCGCCGGCGCATCAGCCTGCATGGCAACGAGGTCGAACTCACCCAGCGCGAATTCGACCTGGCCAACTTCCTGTTCCGTCGCCATGGGCGCATCGTCAGCCGTGACGCGTTGCTGCAGAACGTGTGGAACCTCAGTGCGGCGGTTTCCACCCGCACCGTGGACACCCACGTCAGCCGCTTGCGCAAGAAGCTCGACCTCGGCGGGGCCAACGGCTGGCGCCTGACCGCGGTGTACCAGCACGGCTACCGGCTGGAGCAGGTCTGACGCCGCGTGCCGGTCGCCGGGTGCGCGAATGTGCGCCGGATGCCAGAATGGCAGCCATCAGGTTTCGCATGGGGGTATGGTCATGGCCACGGACAGCTCCGGTGCGCGTCGCAAGGCACCCCCAGGTCGTGCCCCGGTGAAGCCGCCCAAGCCGAGGAATCCGCAGATGGCAGATGCCAGCAAGCCCGCCGCCGATGGTGCGGCAGACCGCAACGTGGATCAGATCCGCGACATCCTGTTCGGCGGCCAGATGCGCGATTACGAGCGCCGCTTCCAGGAGCTCAACCAGCGTCTGGAGGCCGACCTCGCCCGCCTGCGCGAGAACCAGGAGAAGCGGCTCGCGCAGATCGACAAGCGCATCGACGAGCAGCTCGACAAGCTCGCGCGGCTGGTGCGCCAGGAGGTGTCCGACCGCACGCGCGCCGTGGACGACCTCGAAACCCGCATGCAGCAGGCCGCGCGCAGCGCACGTGCCGAGGTCAACGAGGCGCTGGACGGCCTGGCCGGTGATCTGGCCGGCAGTGACGAGCGCCTGCGGGCGGCCCTGGCCGAACTGCAGGCCAGCCTGGAGGCGCGCGCCGGCGAGACCGATTCGGCGCTGGTCCGCGCCGGTGCCGAACTGCGTGCCGAGAAGGTCGGGCGCGAGGACCTCGCGGCCCTGCTCACCGAATTCGCATTGCGGCTGAAGGGCGACTTCGACCTGCCGGGCGCCTGAGCACCAGCGCCATGGGCACGTCCGGGTCTGGCCAATCGCCCATCGCACCGGCCGATTCCGTGGCCCGGCCGGCGCCGGATGCCGGCCCTCTCGAGCGCCTGCGCGAACTGCTGCTGGCGCCGGAAGTGCGTGCGCTTGTCGAGGTGCGCGGGCGCCTTGCCGACCTGGAGGCGAGCCAGCAGGCGCTGGCCCGGCGCCTGCCCGGCGCGCTCGAGGCGCTGCAGGGCGAGGCCGAAACCCGGCGCATGGCGGCCGCCCTGTCGGCCCCGGTCGCGCAGGCCCTTGGTACGGCGGTGCGCACGCGGCGCCAGTTGCTGGTGGATGCGCTGTTCCCGGTCATTGGCCCGTTGATCCGCAAGTCCATCGCCGAGGCCCTGCGCAACCTGGTCGCGGATCTGAATGCCGCGATCGAGAGCAGCTTCACCCTGCGTGGCCTGAAGTGGCGCATCGAGGCCTGGCGCGCCGGTGTGCCCTATGCGGAAGTCGTGCTCAAGCATCGGCTGGCCTATCGCATCGATCACGTGTTCCTCATCGAACGCGCTTCCGGGCGCGTGCTCTGGCATGCCGCAGCGCCGGAGCTGGCCGCCCTGGATGCCGACGCGATCGCCGGCATGCTGACGGCATTGGGCGATTTCGTGCAGGATTCGGTCGGCGCCGGCGAGGGCGGCGGCAACCTCGAATCGGCGACCGTCGGCGAGCACCTGGTGTGGATCGCGTCGGGTCCGGCGGCCAACCTGGCCTGCTTCATGCGCGGTGCGCCGCCGGAGCGCCTGCGCAGCCGCCTGCAGGAGCGCCTGGAGGAAGTCCATGCGCGCTGCGCCGATGGCTGGCCGGAGCAGGGCCGGCCGCTGCCCGAATGGGATGGTTTGTTGCAGCCCTCGGCCCTGCTGTCGGCGGGCGACGCCGCCGCGCCGGCAACACCGCCCGCGCGCCTGTGGCCGTGGATCCTGCTGCTGGGCCTAACGGCCTGCGGCCTGGTTGCCTGGCTGCTGGGCAACCACGTGTGGGATACGCGCATCCAGGCGCTGCGCGCGCGCCTGGCGGCGCAGCCGGGGATGATCGTCGGGGCAATCGACAGCCGCCCCTGGCGCAGCCTGACCGTGCATGGCCTGATCGACCCGGATGCGCCGCCGCTCGACGCCGGCGTCGTCGCGGCGGGCCTGGGCGGTGTCGTGCCGACGCTGGCGCTGGACGGTTACGTTTCCACCGATGATGCCGTGGTCGCGCGCCGCGCCGCACGCTTGCTGGCGCCGCCGGCCACGGTGACGCTCGGTGTGCAGCAGGGCGTTCTGCGCCTGGAAGGCAGCGCGCCCGGCGCCTGGCTGGCCGCGGCGCGGGAACGCGCGGGCTGGATTGCCGGCGTCGCCCGGGTGGACCTGGCGGTGCAGCCGCAGGCGGATCCCGCCGCGGCCGCCCTGCTCGAACTGCGCGGGCTGGCGCGCGAACTGGAGGACATCGAGGTGCCCTTCACGGAAGGGGATGCACCCGGCCCTGGCGCGGATGCGCAGTTGGCGGCGATCGTGGAGCGCGCCCGGCGCGCCCGCGTGCTGGCCGGGCAAGCCGGGGTCGACCTGGTGCTGGAGAGCGTGGGCAGCAACGATGAAACCGGCGGCGTGGAGATCAACCGGCGCGTACGCGCGCAGCGCGCCCAGTGGCTGGCCACGGCGCTGGCCGCGCGCGGCATCGACGGCGTGCGCAGCACCGATGTCGGCAGTGGCCGCCACCGCAGCGCCTGGCTGCGCCTGGCAATCGGAGACGTGCCGTGAGCGGCGCGACCCACAAGCTGTGCCTGCTCGGGGATTTTGGCGTGGGCAAGACCAGCCTGGTCGCGCGCTTCGTGCATAGCACGTTTTCCGACAAGTACCTGACCACGGTGGGCGTCAAGGTGGACAGCAAGCAGGTCGCCTTGCCCGGGCGCGCGGCGGTGAAGCTGGTCATCTGGGACATCGCCGGGCGCAACGCGCTCGATGCGCTGGGCCGCAACTACCTGCGCGGCGCGGCCGCACTGCTGCTGGTCGCCGATGGCACGCGCGAAGACAGCCTGGCCTCGGCGCTGGACCTGCTGATGCAATCGCGCAGCGTGGTCCCGGGCGCCATTGTCACGCTGGCAGTGAACAAGTTCGACCTGCTCGACGAGTGGGAAGTCGTGCCGCCGGTGCTGGTCGAGCTGCGCCGCAGCCTGCCGGTGTTCGAAACCAGTGCGCGCACCGGCGAGGGGGTCGAGGCCGCCTTCGCCGATCTGGCCGGACGGCTTGCGTCGTGAGCACTTCGCCGTCCCTGCCGCCGCGCGTCGGTGAGTACATGCACGCGCTCATGGTCGAACGCCTGCACCCGCTGCTGTTCACCTTCGGTGAGGGCTGGCAGTTGCAGGCCGTGCGTGGGGACGCCGCCTTCCATGGGGCCGACGCGGACGCGGGCGCGCGCATGGCCGAGATCATGCGCGACCTGTTTACCGGGCTGCCGACCGGGCAGGACCAGGGGCTGCCCTTCGTCGAGTTCGGCAACGCGCGCGCCGCGCATGTGCACCTGATCGCCGATGGCGAGCGCTTCCATGTGCTATTGCTGGATGCCGAAGACGAACACGCGCGCCAGCAGGTCCGGCAGCAGCTGGGTAACGAGGCGGCACTGGCCGGCCAGGCCAAGACCCGCGCGATCGATCGCCTGAAGGAGATCCGCGGCGAGCTGGAACGCCAGCGCGCCAGCCTGGCCGAAGCCAATGCCTTCAAGGGCGCACTCATTGCCACGCTCAGCCACGAATTCCGCACGCCGCTGACCTCGGTGTTCGGCTACCTGCACCTGCTCGAACGCCAGGTGGGCCCGGGCGCGGAGGCGCTGCCGGCCCTGCAGGCCATCCGCCGCAACGCCACGTACCTGCTGGCGCTGGCCGAGAACCTGCTTGCCTACGCGCGCGGCGCGGCGGACGCAGTGCCGCTGGATCCCAGCGCGATCGACCTGCTGGCGCTGGCCGCCGACGTGGAGGCGATGTTCCGTCCCCTGGCCGAGGACAAGGGGCTGGATTTTCGCATCGAATGCGCGCTCGGCGAGGCAACGACGGCGTTCCTGGATGGCGTGCGCCTGCGCCAGGTGCTCATCAACCTGCTGTCCAATGCGATCCGCTATACCGCCGCCGGCGCGGTCAGCGCCAGCCTGGCCTGGCGCGAGGGCCATTTGCACCTGCGCATCAGTGATACCGGCATCGGCATTTCCGATGATTTCCGCGAGCGCGTGTTCCAGCCATTCAATCGTGGTGCGCAGGACGGCAGCAAGGGCGCCGGGCTGGGCCTGAGCATCGTGCGCCGGCTGGTTGCGCAGATGCACGGCAAGCTGGAGCTCGAATCGCGCCTCGGCGCCGGCACCCGTTTCGACATCCAGCTGCCGGCCGAGCGCGCCGCCGCGCCCCGGCCGGCCGCGGCGCCGGCCCAGCCGGCCCGCGGCTGTCGCGGCGCCAGCGTACTGGTGGTGGATGACGACCCCGACATCGCGCAATTGCTCGAAGCCTTGCTGAGCGACCTTGGATGCCGGGTACGCCTGGCGAGCGACGCGGCCGGCGCCATCGACGAGGTCCTGCGCGAGGCGCCGGACCTGTTGCTGATCGACGTGCAGATGCCCGGGCTGTCCGGCAATGCCGCCGTATTCCGGCTGCGCAGCCGCGGCTATCGCGGGCGTATCGTGACGCTCTCGGCCACGGCCGCCAGTGCCGCGCGCGAGGCTGCCTTGCGCGCAGGGGCCGATCACTACCTCACCAAGCCGCTGGACATCGAGGCCTTCATCGGAGTGATGCAGCGCCTGCTGGGCGAGCGCGGCGCGACCCGCTCCGACGCGCCGCAGGTCAGGGCCTGAAGCGCGGGCCGCGGCGCAGCGCTCGCACTTCGCGTGCCGGCCCCAGCTCGAGGCACAGGTCGGCCCGCTCCGGCAGGCTGGCCAGGGCGTGGCGGCTGAGGCGCTCGTAATGCATCAGGAAGCGGCGCAGCGCGGCGTCATCGAGCGCCCGCGGCGCGTGGCGCGCGCGCAGCGCCTGTTCCTGTTCGGTACGCCAGCGGGCCACCACCTCGAAGTTGGGCGCGGCCAGCACGATCAAGTGCTCGAGCCGTCGCCACAGGCGCGCATACGGCCCGGCCAGCGCGGCATTGACTGCGCGTCGCCAGCGACCCTCTGCATCTTCGTCGCGTTCCAGTGCATTGATCGGCTGCATCAGCGCCGCCCGCGCCTGCGCCGGCACGCCTGCGCACCAGCCTTCCAGCACGATGAGATCCGGCGGCGCGCTCACCCGGCGCCAGCGCGAGGGTGGCCGGCGGGTGTCGCGGCCCTTGTCGAAACGCGGCAGGGCCAGCGGCTGCACGGGACGGACGCGCGGCAAGGCATCCAGCGCGTGCCGGAGCAGGTCGGTGTCATGCGTACCCGGCACGCCCCGGGTGGCGAACAGCGGATGCAGAGTGCGGGCCAGCTCCGCGCGCTCGCGGCGCCCGAGATAGAAGTCATCCAGTGACAACACCTGCACGCGCACGCCGCGCCGCGCCAGGGCGCGTCGAAGCTGCCCGGCAAGCCGCGTCTTGCCGCTGCCCTGCAGGCCGCTCACGCCGATGCACGGCGGCCGCTGCGCAGCGGCCATGGCTTCGAGCAGAAAGTCGCCCACGGCAGCGACGGTCGCGCGGTCCCAGCCGGGCTGCGTGCTAGCATCCTGTCGCATGACCCACCCTGCCACGGCGGCATCCTCCGCACTCTATCAGGAAGCCCTCACGCGCTTTGCCGCGCTGCTCGAACAGGCCCGCGCGGCGGGTGATCCGGAGCCCACCGCCATGACGCTGGCCACCGGCGTGGGCGAGCGCGTCTCGGCACGCGTGGTGCTGCTCAAGGGCGTGGACGAGCGCGGTTTCCGCTTCTTCACCAACTACACCAGCGACAAGGGCGCGCAGCTTGCCGCGCATCCGCGTGCGGCGCTGTGCTTCCACTGGAAGACCCTGGGCGAAGCAGGCGTGCAGGTGCGCGTGGAAGGCGCTGTGGAACGGCTGTCTGGCGAGGAATCGGATGCCTATTTCGCCACCCGGCCGCGTGGCAGCCAGTTGGGCGCCTGGGCCTCCCTGCAGTCGCAGCCGCTGCCCGCGCGTGCCGCCTTCGAGGCGCGCCTGGATGAAGTCGAACGGCGCTACGCCGGTTCGCCGGTGCCGCGACCGCCGCACTGGGGCGGGTTCGTGGTCGTGCCCGAACGCATCGAGTTCTGGCAGGGCGCCACCTTCCGCCTGCACGAGCGTCACCTGTACCTGTGCGAGGCGGGCGTGTGGCGGCAGGAGATGCTGTATCCATAGCCGCGCGGTGCGCAGGCCGTTGCGGCCCGGCCGAGGACTGCACGCCGCGGCGGGCGGTGCGCGCAGAGTGGATGCCGATCGTCACGTGCGCGGCCTGTGGCGGCTGCCTGGCACCTGTGCGGGCGCCACGCCGGCCGCGTTGCGTCCGGCCAGTCGGACCCTCGCGCTAGCTGCCTTGTGCCAGGCGCATGCCGAGATCCAGCACCGGTGCGACCAGCAGCACGCGCGCCAGCAGCACGATCAGCCACGCGCCGAGCGGGGACAGGTCCAGGCCACCGATCGGCGGCAGGATGCGGCGCAGCGGCATCAGCACTGGTTCGGTGAGCTGAAAGACCAGTGGGACGACCGGGTTGGAGCGCTCCAGGCTGACGAAGCTCAGCAGCACGCGCACGAGGATCAGGCCAAGGTAGAGCACCAGGACGAAATCGGCGAGGTCGGCGAGCGCCATCACCGCCAGGCCGAGCACGCCCAGGCCCTGGCCGGCGAGCGTGTAAAGCAGGGCAAGCTTGATCGCGCTGAGCAGCCAGGCCAGCAGGATGCCGGCAAGGTCGAGGTTGCGCCAGGCCGGAATGATCTTGCGCAGCGGCATCAAGACCGGATTGGTCAGCTTGTAGAGGAACTGGCAGATCGGGTTGTAGAAGTTGGCGCGTACGCACTGCAGCAGGACGCGCAGGATGACCAGCGCGATCAGCGCACCGAAGGTAAAGTCGATCAGGAGCTGACCGGCGTTGGCGAGATAGCTCATCGAAGAGGCTCGTCGAATGTGCTGGGCGGGCGTGGGAACGGATGGGCGCAGTAAGGGTGGTGCGGCCGGTGCTCAGGAAAACTGCTCGGACAGTTGCGCGCCGCGTCGGGTGGCGGCGGTGACGGCGTTGGCGACCAGTTCGCGCAGGCCGCCGTGGATGAACACGTCCAGTGCGGCGGCGGTGGTGCCGCCCGGCGAGGTCACGCGCTGGCGCAGTTCGGCGGGCGGCTCGCCCTCCTCGGTGAGCATGCGCCCGGCACCAAGGCAGGTCTGCGTGGCGAGCGCCCGTGCGATGTCGCGCGGCAGGCCCTGGGCGACGGCGGCCTCTTCCAGCGCTTCGACCAGCAGGAAGAAATAGGCCGGCCCGGAACCGGACAGGGCCGTGACGGTATCCATCAGGGCCTCGCGCTCGATCCACACGATGCTGCCGGCGGCGCCGAGCAGGCCGGCCGCCCGTTCGCGCTGCGCGGGCGTCACCCGGGCATTGGCGATGAGGCCACTGGCACCGGCGCCGATCAGGGCCGGCGTATTCGGCATGACACGCACGATCGGCAGGTCCGCACCCAGCCAGCTCGCCAGCTGGTCGAGGCGGATACCGGCAGCAATCGAAATCACCAGCGGTTGCGCCGCGACGACGACCGGAGCGATCTCGGCGCATACGCCCTTCATGATCTGCGGCTTGATCGCCAGCAGCAGGGTGCCCGCGCCTTGCGCGGCTTCCCGCGCGGTCGCATGGGCGGTGATGGCAAAGTCGCGTACCAGTGCTTCGCGCGTGGTGGCATTGGGCTCGGCGACGCTGATCGACGCTGCTGCGCACCCGCCCCGCAGGGCCGCGGCGACCAGGCTGCGCGCCATGTTGCCACCGCCGATGAAGGCCAGGCGTTCATCACCGCGAGGCTGGCGGGTTTCGGTGCTGGAAACCATGATCTCACCCTTGGGGAAACACGCCGGCAAGCATAGCAAGGCTGCTGCAGCGCGGCTTGACCCGACCGGCCCATGCATCTAGTTTCGCGCCTTTCGCGTCAAGCGATCCTGGGGACATCATCGTTTGGGCCATGCCTGCCGGGTCGGCGGCCTGACGTACCGTACGCACGCATCTGGCCGCGCGCCCATCGGCGCGCGGATGCGCGCGTGAGGTGGGCAGCAGCGGCATTCCGCCGAGGACGCCCGGGCAGGACGCCTGTTCGGTTCCGGGGTTGCGGGAGCGCAGCCCAGGGTCGCGCTGCCGGACCGGCGCCTCATTCGTTTGCAGACAGTCTTGGGGGATTTTCGATGTTCGCATCTTGCAGGAAGGTTCTTGGGTGCCGTCGGCTGGTGGTGCTGGCCCTGGGCGTGATGTTCGCGTGGGCCGGGTTCGTTCCGCACGCACAAGCCATCCAGCCGGCCGATCCGGGCCAGGGGCCCAGCGGCGTGCTCGCCAGCGGCGCGAGCCCCCTGATGAACGCCGCCGAACTTGAGGTGGCGCCTTCCTTCGAAGCGCCGCAGGGGCTGCAGGCGATGGCGGCGGGGCATCCGGGCATCGCGCATTTCCTGCAACGCCACCCGGGTTCGTGGACGGTGACCTGGGACCGCCGCAACGATCGCCCCAACCTGATCCAGGGTAGCGGCATCGCGCTGGTGCCCGGCAGCGGCAATCGCCTGACGATGGCCTCGCTTGGCCTGGCGCCCGGCGCGACGGTGGATCTGGCGACCGTGGAAACCCTGTTGCGCGATTTCATCACGGCCAACGAGGCCTTCTTACAGGTCCGCGGACTGGAGTTGCGCCTCGATCCCGAGGCCAGCATTCCGTATGGCGATGGTTCCACGCACTGGTTCATCGAGCTCGAGCAGTATGCGGGTGGCGTGCGCGTGGATGGCGCGCAGCTCTTCTTCCGCCTCTCGCACGGCAACATCGTGCAGTTCGGCGCAGAGAAGGTCGCGCCGGTGCTGATCGATACGCGCCCTTCGATCGATCGCCAGGCGGCGTTTCGCAGTGTCTGGACGGAACTTGGCTTCGCGCCCGAGGTACAGATCACCGAGACGCTGGAGCCCGGCGAGCTTATCCTGCTGCCGGCGGCGCTGGCCGGTGAGCAGCCGGGGCAACCCTACACCGGCATGGCGGGCGCCGGATACGAACATCGCCTGGCCTGGCGCTTCGTGTTCCGCGTGAGTGGCAGCGACGCCACCTGGGAAGTGCGCTTCGATGCCCACCGCGGCCAGATCATCGGCTTGCGCAACCTGACGGTGAATGCACAGGCGACCGTCACCGGCGGAATCTATCCGACCACCAACACGGATCCTGAGATCGTCGTGCCGATGCCGTTCCTCGCGGTCAGCAACGGCGGCGCGAAGGTTACCGATGCACTGGGCATGTACGACTACACCGGCGGTACGGCAAGCACCGCGCTGGACGGCAAGTACTTCAAGATGAGTGACGGCTGTGGTGGCATCTCGCTGTCCAACGCGATCGACGGCAATCTTGCCTTTGGCATCAGCGGGGGTACCGACTGCACCACGCCGGGCGTGGGCGGGGTCGGCAACACGCACGCCTCGCGCACCGGCTTCTACCACCTCACCAACATCAACCGGAAGGCGGCGACCTTCCATCCGGGCAATTCCTGGCTGGCCAGCAAGGTCACCGCCAACATGAACATCAACGACCAGTGCAACGCGAGCTGGGACGGCACGTCGATGAACTTCTTCAAGTCCGGCGGCGGCTGCTCGAACACCGGCGAGCTGGCTGCCGTGTTCCTGCACGAGTGGGGCCACGGCATGGACACCAACACCGGCGGCGCGGCCAGCGAGAACGGCAGTGGCGAGGCGGTGGGCGACACCTTTGCCTTCCTCGAAACCCGTGACGCCTGCATCGGCAAGAACTTCAGGCCGGGCGTGCCCTGCTACAACTGCGATGCGAGCTGTACCGGCGTGCGCGATGTCGCCGCCTTCAGCACGCTCGGGGCGGCGGTGGTCGCCAGGCCATCGACAGTCACCCATGACGGCGGCATCAACTGCGATCGCTTCGCCTGCCCGTACTACCAGAGCGGAATCTGGCCCTACATGGGTCCGATGGGATACGAAGGGCACTGCGAGAGCTACATCGCCGGGTCGGCGAACTGGGATCTCGCCCAGTCGCTGGTCGGCGCCTGGGGCACCGAACAGGGCTACGCGCAGATGGACAAGATCTGGTACGGCTCCCTGGTGCCGTCCAAGAGCGCCTATCGCGTTGCCTCGGGCGGGCAGTGCAATGCGAGCGCCAGCGTGGACGGCTGCGGTTCGAACAACTGGTACACCGTGTTCCTTGCTGCCGACGATGACGATGGCAACCTCGCCAACGGTACGCCCAACGCCTGCCGCATCTGGGATGCCTTCAACGCGCATGGCATCGCCTGCGGCGCGCGTCCCGCCTGCAGTCCGGTCGCCGCCGGGTTCTTGCTCGAGATCACGCCAGCCAGCGGCGCGGTGTGCGCACCGGGCAACACCAGTTACACCGTGGCCACGCTGGCGACCGGCCTGCCGCCGCTCAGCAACCCGATCACGCTTTCCGCCAGCGGGCTGCCGGCCGGCGTCACGGCGAGCTTTGCGCCGAACCCGGTCACGCCCGGGAGCAGCAGCACGCTGACTGTGAACGTCGGCGGCGCGGCTGCGGCGGGGAACTACGCGATCACGGTGAATGGCCAGGCCAGCGGAGCCGACAATCAGAGCGCCGGCACCAGCCTGACCGTGTCCAACGGTGTGCCGCCCGCGCCTGCGCTGGCCACGCCGGCCAATGGCGCCGTGGGCGTGGCGCCCGTGGCTGCGCTGGCGTGGAATGCCAGCAGCGGCGCGTCCTCGTATGCCGTGGAGGTAGCCAGCGATGCCGGCTTCAGCAACGTCGTTGCCAGCCAGTCCGGCATCGTCGGCACCAGCGCCACATTCAACCTGGGCACCTCCACCACCTATTACTGGCGCGCCCGAGCCGAAAGCCTGTGCGGTACGAGCCCGGCGTCGGCTGCCTGGAGCTTTACCACCGCGGCAGCGCCGTTCCCCCATCCCTATTGCAGCGTGTCCTTCCCCAGTGCCGTCGAACCCATCACGCGGGTCGTGTTTGCCGGCATAGACAACACCAGTCCGGCCGCCGTGAATGGCAGCCCGGCACTGGAAGACTTCACCGCCATCAGCGGCAACGTCATGCCAGGCGCCACCCTGCCGATCAGCGTCGAGGGCAACACGGCGGGGGACTTCACGACGAAGATCCGCGCCTACATCGACTGGAACCAGGATGGCGACTTCACCGATGCCGGTGAATCCTACGATCTGACCGATCTCAGGAACTCCACGGGTACGGATGGCAAGCAGTCCACCGGCAGCATCGCGGTACCCGCCGGCGCCGCACCCGGAACGACGCGCATGCGCGTGCTGAAGAAGTACAGCTCGTTTGGAAATCCCTGCAATTCTTCCGGCTACGGCCAGGCGGAGGATTACACCCTCGTCGTTGGCAGTGGCACGACGCATGTCGTCACGGCAGCGTCCACCGGCAACGGCAGCATCACGCCGCCGACGCAGACGGTGAACCATGGCGGCACGGCGAACTTCAGCGTGACCCCGGCGAGCGGCTACCACGTGGCCAGCGTGACCGGCGACACCTGCACGGTGACCGGCAGCGGTGCGAACTGGAGCGCAGCCAACATCCAGGCCGACTGCGCGGTGACGGCGACGTTTGCGCAGACCAGCTACACCGTTACCGCAAGCTCGGCCGGCAACGGGACCATCACGCCGCCGACGCAGACGGTGAACCATGGCGGCACGGCGAACTTCAGCGTGACCCCGGCGA
>Ga0265293_10002078_pt1 | contig 41632 bp, 34 predicted proteins | sample Munlanlewell138R_FD_192505 | JGI IMG/M metagenome (GOLD analysis project Ga0265293, IMG submission 192505) | Leachate microbial communities from a municipal landfill in Southern Ontario, Canada - Leachate well 138R | ecosystem: Engineered > Solid waste > Landfill > Unclassified | place: Canada...
GTGGGTCGATGCCAACGGAGGCGACGCTCGAAGCCGTCAGCCCGACGGGTCCGTCCTCCGACTGGGCGGTGATCAGCGCCACCCCGGTGGGGTGCTCACGAAACGCCTGCTTGAGTGCATCCGCGCCGGTTTTCCGCTCAGTCGTCATTCAGTCCTGCTCCTTCTTGCCTTCTCACGCGAAACGTCGTCGCGATTGGGATCCTAGCCGCTGCACGCGAGCCCATGCATTCTCCAACTACGCGGCGCGGGTCCGCATTCCCGGGCGTTAAGCTGGATCCGGCAGCAGTCACCGAGATGGCCGGTGCCAGGAGAGGCTCATGTTCATAAAGATCTGCGGACTGCGCGATGCGCAGACCGCACGGCACGCCATCACAGCGGGCGCAGACGCCGTCGGCGTCGTCATGAGTGAACGTAGCCCGCGCAATGCGACTCCCGAGCAGGCGCGGGAGGTTGCCAAGGCCGCCCGTGCTTCCGGCGGTACATCAGTTCTCGTAGTCAATGACATGCCCGCGAGCGCGGCCGCAGACACGGCCCTCGATCTCGGGTTCGACATACTCCAACTACACGGTGCATACACAGCTCGAGATTTCGCGAAGGCATTGGCGGTGATCCCTCGCGTGTGGCGTGCGACGTCGCTCGCTCGTGAGCCGCAGCTGCGCGCAGGTGAGTACGGGGAAGAACACCTCCTCGTCGACGGAGCAACCCCCGGCTCGGGTGAAACATGGGATGTCACCCGACTCTCTGTGGACTTTGCAGACCGGCTCGGTGACCGATGGCTCCTCGCGGGTGGCCTGAATCCCGCCAACGTTGAAGACGCCATCAAGGCTGCGAGCCCCTGGGGCGTTGATGTCTCGAGCGGGGTTGAACATGCTCGGGGCCAGAAGGACCCAGCGCTCATTTCAAGCTTCATCACCGCCGCAAGACGCAGAGTTGCTCAGAACCCCGGCTAGCGAAACATACAAAGACACTGTAACCTTTTCGTTATCTTTCCCGCCTCTTCAAGCGGGCCCCCAACCAGAGAGTCCGCATGACGAAGTCCCCCACGCCCGGCGAGCGCGCTTTTCCGACACGTCGATCCCTTCGCGAACAGGCCTCCCGGGAGGCGCAGCTGCGCACGGAACCCGCTCGAGCCGAGCATATTCCGGCCGCGACAGACCGACCTGTGACCACATCCGTACGACTTCCTCGACGTACACACGTGCCCACGGTCCACGTGGACAGCCCCGTGGCCAACCAGAAGGGCCGTTCCGCAGTCCGCCGTCTCGCCGCGGTCGTCGCGGGAACGAGTGTTTGCGGTCTGGTGCTGGCATTGGCACTTCCCATGACGAACCCGCCCGCTTCCGCCGAGGATGCCCCTGCGGCCTCGGCTCAGCGGCTGTTCTCAGAGGTGTCCACCGAAGACCTTCCAGACTCGCTCGCTCAGATTGAAGCGGTTGCGGTCGATGATTCTGCACCCGCCCAGTACAGTTACAACCCCAAAGCTCTCGTGAACTACCCGTTTACCACGAGCGTGATGCTCACCGACCCATTTGGCTACCGCACCGCACCCGTCGCTCAGTTCCACGACGCACAGGACTTCGCTGCCCCCGCAGGAACTCCGATCCAGGTGATTGCGGATGGCACCGTACTCGAGGCGGGATTTGCCCCGGATGGCTGCGGCTTCGGGCTGAAGGTTGAACACGAGATCGACGGACACGAGGTCACCAGCCGTTACTGCCACATGCTCGACGGTTCCCATAGTCACCAGGTTGGCGACACTCTGCAGATGGGAGACCCAGCAGGCCAGGTGGGCTCAACCGGGATGTCTTTCGGCGCACACCTGCACCTGGCGATTCGTGTTGACGACGAACCCGTTGACCCGATGCCGTTCTTCGCGAAGTACACGCGAACAGAACGAACCGACTAGACGCGCGCGGGCGTAGCCCGCAGCTTCCGGCCCGCGTCAGGCCTGTGCGCTCGTCGCACGTGCCCAGGTGGCGAGCTTCGCCTCCGCACGCCCGGAGTCGATGGCCTCCGCCGCTCTCTCGATCCCTTCACCCAGGCGAGCAAGAAGCGGCCGCTCTGCAGCCTCCGGATCCTGCGCGAGATCATAAGCCACGAGACCCGCTGCCGCGTTGAGCAGCACGATATCGCGGACCGGGCCCTGCTCGCCGCCAAGGACTCGCCGCACCACCTCTGCGTTTTCCTCGGGCGTACCGCCGATGAGGCTCGACATCTCTGCACGTGCGATACCGAGATCACGCGGATCAAGGTCGTGCTCTGTCACACCGCCGCGACTGATCTCCCAGATCCGGGAGTGACCCGTTGTCGTTAACTCGTCCAGACCGTCGTCACCGCGGAAGACCAGCGCTGATGCACCGCGCAGCTGGAAGACTCCCACGAAGATCGGTACCCGCTCGATCTCTGCGACCCCGACGGCCGACGCCTCCGGGCGAACTGGGTTGCACAGGGGACCGAGAAAGTTGAACACGGTCGGAATACCGAGCTCTTTACGCGCCGTAGCCACGTGACGGAACCCCGGAAGGAAGCGTGCGGCGTGCACGAACGCAATTCCCGCCTCTTCGAACGCGCGACTCACCTCCGTCCCTTCGATAGAGAGGTCGATCCCGAGTGCGCTCAAAACGTCCGAAGCCCCCGAAAGACTGCTCGCCGCACGGTTGCCGTGCTTCACGACGGGAACGCCCGCGGCGGCCGCGGTGATCGACGCCATCGTCGAAATGTTCACCGTGCCATACCGATCCCCTCCAGTACCCACAATGTCGAGGGACATCGCAGGGAGATCGATCGGAAGTGCCTCGGTAAGAATCGCGTCCCGAAAACCGATCACCTCGTCAACTGTGACACCCTTCGACCGCAGCGCGACAAGGAACCCACCGATCTGCGCATCCGAGGCCGCGCCGGTCATAAAGGAGGACATCGCCCACTCCGCCTGCGACACACTGAGATCGTCTCCCTCAAGGAGAGCAGTCAGGACGGCAGGCCAGGTGCGTTCGTCTATCATGCTTCAATCCTAGCGAGCGACTAGGATGCTGCCGACCTTTGAGCGGGTGCCGACGGCAACGGCAGCCCAGAACCACCGCAATCATCTGATGAATCGGGGCTTGCTGGTGCGCGAACAGCCCCCACAACACGGTAGGCTTGCACCTGGAAATCACAGAAAGAACGGCGCGCCGACCCGGAGTGGAAACGCACACCAAACTTTCAGCCATAATGGAGGGGTGACAACGACCACTATGAACACCAAGTCAGCCGTGCCCTCGGTGAAGCGACCTAATATCGTCGCCGTCGGTACGATCGTGTGGCTCGGCAGCGAGGTCATGTTCTTCGCCGGCCTGTTCGCGATCTACTTCACCCTGCGCGCGATGAACCCGGAACTCTGGGACAACCAGACAGCGAAGCACAACTTCACCTTCGCGCTGATCAACACTTTGATCCTGGTCGCCTCATCCTTTACCGCACAGGCCGGAGTTTTCGCAGCCGAGCGCATGCAGCCCCGCAAGGCGAATGGCAAGTGGGGCACCATCGAGTGGTTCTACCTCACCTTCTTCCTCGGAGCAATCTTTGTTGCGGGCCAGTCGTATGAGTACGCCGAGTTCGTCTCCCACGGAATCACCTTCGGCTCAGATCCATACGGGTCCGCCTTCTACATGACCACCGGCTTCCACGGCATTCACGTGAGCCTCGGGCTCGTCGCCTTCCTCCTGGTCATCGGACGCTTCTACGCCGTCAAGAATTTCACACAGAAGGAGGAGACCACCGCGGTCGTCGTGTCGTACTACTGGCACTTCGTCGACATCGTGTGGATCATCCTCTTCATCATCATCTACGTCCTCAAATAGGGTCAGGAGCAATCGTCATCATGGCTCGCGCCAAGAAGAACCTTCGCAAGTCGGGTCGTCGGCACCCGCTCGCCACTGTCGCGCTCGTCGCGATCGGGCTACTCGTGACCGGTGCCGCATACACGGGCTTCAGCCAAACAGCCGCCACGGCCGAAATCGATCTCTCCTCACCGCAGACGATCGAAGAAGGCAAGAAGTTGTTCGGCGCTAACTGCGCCACCTGCCACGGTATCGACGCGGAAGGAACCCCCGACGGGCCCTCGCTTTACGGGGCAGGTGCCGCATCGGTGAACTTCCAGGTCGGAACCGGTCGGATGCCCCTCGCATTCCAGGGCCCCCAGGGCATGGTGAAACCCGCCCAGTTCTCTGAGGAGCAGACGCTGCAAATGGCTGCGTACGTCGCCTCATTGGCTCCGGGACCCGGGTTACCAGACTCGCAGTACCTCCAGGGCGACGGCGACGCCGCTACCGGCGGTGACCTGTTCCGCATCAACTGCGCCATGTGTCACAACGTTTCTGCTGCGGGTGGCGCCCTGACCGAGGGCAAGTTTGCCCCCGCGCTCACCGGCGTTTCTGCAACGCATGTCTACGAAGCAATGGTCACCGGCCCGCAGAACATGCCGGTCTTCAGCGATGCGAACCTCACCCCGCAGGAGAAGTCCGACATCATCACGTACCTCCAGTACCTCGAGACCGAGCCCTCGGTCGGTGGCCTATCCCTCGGATCCATCGGTCCTGTGGCTGAAGGCCTCTTCATCTGGGTGATCGGGCTCGGAGTGGTGATCGCCCTGACCGTCTGGGTCACCGCGAAGTCGAACTAACGCTCGCCGATCGCGACAGCATACGTACATTCAGCAACCAAGGAGCAACATGGCAGAGGAAGCGAAGAGCAACGAGGGCGGAAACGCCGTCGTCGCCGCCCAGAGCCACAGCGCCACGTCGGGAGTCGGCACCGCCGTTCTCTCGTCGGACGCTGTAGAGAATCCGGGCCTTCCCCCGCATCGGAAACGCGTCACTGACCTCGACCCGAAGAAGGAGAAGCGGGCCGAGCGAACGGTCTACGCACTCTTCTACATCTCGATCGCGGGTAGTCTCGGCGCCGTACTCGCCTACATGTTCTTCCCGATCGAGACCGGGGAACTGCTGGCCATCCGCCTACACACGCTGTTCGTAGGCCTCGGCATGGCGTTGTCACTCTTCGCCCTCGGCATCGGAGCGGTGCACTGGGGCAAGGCGATCATGGCCGACCACGAGTCCATTGACGTTCGCCACCCCGTGGCAAGTGATGAGGCCACTCGTGAAACCGCGGCTGAGGTCTTTACCCTCGCCGATGAGGAGTCGGGCTTCTCCCGCCGTTCACTGGTGCGAAACAGCCTCATCGGAGCGCTAATCGCGTTCCCGCTCCCCGGCATCACCCTGCTTCGCAGCCTTGCACCGCAGGACAGAGATCCCGTGCAGCAGCTGAAGCACACGATGTGGGAGAAGGGTATTCGTCTGTCACGCGATCCCTCTGGCGTCCCCATCAAGGCGAGCGAAGTGACCATTGGATCCGCTTTCCACGTCATCCCCGAGAACCTCAATCACGAAGAGTTCCACAAGCTCTCCCTCGATGAGCGGGGCGGCAGTGACAACTTCCTCGACGCGAAGGCCAAGGCCATCGTGCTGCTCATGCGTCTCGACCAGGAAGACCTGCACGAGCTGCCCGAGCGGGAAGGCTGGTCGTACGACGGAATCGTCGCTTATTCGAAGGTCTGTACCCACGTCGGGTGCCCTGTTGCCCTCTACGAGCAGCACACCCACCATCTGCTGTGCCCCTGCCACCAGTCGCAGTTCGACGTCTCCGAACACGCCAAGGTGATCTTCGGCCCGGCGAAGCGGCCGCTTCCACAGCTGCCCATCACCGTCGATGACGAGGGCTACCTCGTCGCGCAGAGTGATTTCCATGAACCCGTCGGCCCGAGCTTCTGGGAGCGTCTCAAGTGAGCACCGTTACCGAATCCCCCGCGCAGAGCGGATCGAGCCGCTTCACCTCTGCGGCAGCGAACTACATTGATGAACGCACCAAGATTGGTGTGGCCGTTAAGGAGTTCGGTCGAAAGGTCTTCCCTGACCACTGGTCCTTCCTCCTGGGTGAGGTCGCACTCTACAGCTTCGTCGTGATCCTGCTGTCAGGAACCTTCCTGACGCTCTTCTTCCAGGCCACGATGATTGAGACGGTGTACGACGGCCCCTACGTTCCGATGAAGGGCATCGAGATGTCCGGCGCCATGGCGTCGACCCTCGATATCTCCTTCTCGATTCGCGGTGGACTCCTGATGCGACAGGTCCACCACTGGGCCGCTCTGCTCTTCGTCGCCTCAATCGGCCTCCACATGCTGCGCATCTACTTCACAGGTGCGTTCCGCAAGCCGCGCGAACTCAACTGGGTGATCGGCTTCGTGCTGTTCGTCCTCGCAATGGCCGAGGGGTTCACTGGCTACTCCCTCCCCGACGACGTTCTCTCGGGTAACGGCCTTCGCATCATCGACGGCATCATCAAGGCGATCCCCGTCATCGGTACCTACCTCTCCTTCTTCTTCTTCGGAGGAGAGTTCCCAGGTACCGACATCGTGGGCCGTCTCTACATGCTGCACATCATGCTGCTGCCCGCGCTTGTGATTCTCTTCGTCGCACTGCACCTCGCGTTCGTGGTCATCCACAAGCACACGCAGTACCCTGGACCGGGCAAGACGCAGCAGAACGTTGTCGGGTTCCCCGTCCTCCCCGTGTACGCGGCGAAGGCCGGCGGCTTCTTCTTCATCGTGTTCGGCGTCATCGTCCTGATCTCCTCGCTTGTCGGGATCAACGCAATCTGGGCGTATGGACCGTACGACCCCTCACCGGTGTCCGCAGGTACACAGCCAGACTGGTACATCGGATTCGCCGATGGCATGCTCCGACTGATCCCGCCAGGGTGGGAGACCGAGTGGTTCGGCTACACCTGGTCGTGGAACATGCTGATCCCGGTGATCATCATGGTCGGGTTCCTCGTGCTCGTCGCGATCTACCCGTTCATCGAAGCCTGGGTTACCGGAGACAAGCGCGAGCATCACCTCCTCGACCGCCCGCGAAATGCGCCGACCCGTACCGCAATCGGTGCTGCCGGTGTCACCTTCTACGCGGTCATGTGGGCGGCAGCGAGCTCTGACCTGATGGCGACTCACTTCCAGCTTGCAATGGAGGGCGTGATCCACACGCTGCAGTTCCTGCTGATCTTCGGCCCGATCATCGCATACGTCACGACGAAGCGGATCTGCCTGGGGCTGCAGAAGAAGGATCGCTCGATCGCACTGCACGGTTTCGAGTCTGCTCGTATCGTCCGCCTCCCGGGTGGAGAGTACGTGGAGGTGCACAAGCCTCTCGACGAGTACGAGCGCTGGGAGCTCGTCAGCTACCACGATTACGCGCCGCTCATGCTCCGTCCGAACGATGACGGCCGCATCCCCTTCTCGAAACGCCTCCGTGCCGGCTTCAGCCGCTGGTTCTTCGAGGATCGCATCGTGCCCCCGACGCAACAGGAGATCGAGCGTAGCGAGCACGAGGGACACTAAATAACGTTCCCCTTCTCAGTGGAGGCCCCCGCAGTTTTCTGCGAGGGCCTCCACTGTTTTGCTCGCACTCCCCCACGCCCGCTTCCGGCCCCACGTCACTCGCGCTTCTCCCTCCACCTTCCCCTGCACTGGCACCGCACTGCACCGCACCGCACTGCACCGCACCGCACCGCACCCACTATCGCGCAACTGCGGCTCAGCTCAGCCCGAAAGCAGACGCACCGTGCACGCGAAAGGATCCATCCCAACTTACGAGGGGCAGAAAAGTGCCCTAATGCGGTTAGTTCGGGGCCGCTTTCTGTCGCTCGTGAGTGACCATGTTCGGTCTCGTACGCAGATAGCTCGCCGAATCCTTCGGCGCTCAGGACGGGAGGCCTTTCTCGCGTCCGGATACAATCGCGGTAGCTGTTCAGACCCTCAAGTACGCGGCTCATCTTTGCGGCGCGCCGGAGTCGTGGCCAGGAGTCGGTGTACCGCACGGACGAGTGCGTGATCGAACTCTGGACCGAGTAGCTGTTGAAAGTCGCTCAGATCGCTGCGGAGGGCTTCGGGCAGGCTCGGATCTTGCACGGCGGCCACCGCCTGGTACAGGAACGCCTCGACAGCACCACTCGTACCAGACTGAAGAGTCGATTCACGCGCAAACTGTAGACACGCGAGGAACAAGTCCTGCTTATTCGCGAAGTTCGCGTAGACGTGTGGTTGCGGCACGCCCGCACGTCGCGCGACCGCAGCGGTTGAACATCCGCGATAACCGAGCACACCGAACTCGATCAGCCCCGCTTCAATCAGGTTCGCACGATTCTCACCGGGTCGCCTTCGTGCTCGACGCGTCACCAATCGCTAACCCAGGTCGAGAATCTTACGATAGTGCTCGCCGACGGGTTCGAAACCACGATGATTGTAGAAGGAGCCGATGCGCGCCGTCGACGCCGACAGCTGACGCACACCTCGGCCCATGCAATAGTGCTCGTTCGCCTGCATGAGACGGTCGCCGACACCCTCACCGCGCGAACCCTCATCGACGACGATTTCTTGCAGGTGCGCGGTCAGGCCCGGTGCGTGCAGCAAACGGGAAACCGTCATCAGCGAGTAGCCGACAACCTCCTCGGCACGCGTCGCGACGAAGATGACATTCGTCTCCTGATCGCGATGTCGAAGCACGTTGTCATAGGCGACGAAGAACTCGTCCCTCCCGATCGGGTCGCGTCCAGTTGTGAATTGACGCGCAAGGGCGAAGACGGAGTTCCCGTCCTCGCCCCTGCCCCGTCGAATGACGATGCTCACGCTCTAGCCACCCTTAACGCGCGAAGTTCCCGCGATAGTACTCGTAGACCCAACCGACGATTGAGACCAACACGAGAGGGACCGCGAGGAAGCTCATCCAAAACTGGAAGCCAATCGCGAGACCCATGAGCAAGACCGAGCAAGCGAGTGCCAGGAAGAACGGCCACCAGCTCCAGGGGCTGAACTCCCCGAGCTCGGGGTCACCGTCATCAATATCGGCGTCCTCGAGATCTTCGACAAGGACTCCACCCAGCTTCTTTTGCACCAGGCCAATGTAGAAGGCGATGAAGCCGCTCAGGGTGCCGCAGGCGAGCAGCGCCATGGAACCCGCCCACTCAAGGCGGCCGTGCGTCACCAGGTTCCACACCGTGTATATAGTGGTGACGATCGCGAAGAAGACAGCCAAGGTCCAGAAAATAACGATATTAGATTTCATGGTAAATATTCTCCTTGGACGTCACTTCAGCTCGGAGAGCTTGGCCTGAGCGGACTCCGCACGAACCGGCTGCACAACGCCACTGACCTCGGGGTGATGCAGGTCGAACGCCGGAGACTCCGTGCGGATACGCGGGATTGACGTGAAGTTGTGTCGCGGCGGTGGGCATGAAGTTGCCCACTCGAGGGAGCGTCCATATCCCCAGGGGTCATCGACCGTTACCTTCGGCGCACGACGCGAGGTGATGTAGATGTTGAGGAGGAACGGGATCATCGAGGCACCGAGGATCATCGCCCCGACGGTGGAAAGCTGGTTACCCCAGGTCACACCGTCCTCAGGAAGGTAGGTGTAGTAACGACGTGGCATCGCCATGACGCCGAGCCAGTGCTGCACCAGGAAGGTGGTGTGGAAGCCGATGAAGAGCACCCAGAAGTGGATCTTGCCGAGCCGCTCGTTGAGCATCTTGCCGGTCCACTTCGGCCACCAGAAGTAGAAGCCCGCGAACATCGCGAATACCACGGTACCGAATACCACGTAGTGGAAGTGCGCCACGACGAAGTATGTGTCGGAGATGTGGAAGTCGAGAGCCGGAGAGGCGAGGATGACGCCAGTCAGACCACCGAAGACGAAGGTCACCAGGAAGCCGAGGGACCAGAGCATCGGAGTCTCGAACGTGATCGAGCCGCGCCACATCGTGCCGATCCAGTTAAAGATCTTCACGCCAGTCGGGACTGCAATGAGCATCGTCATCAGTGCGAAGAAGGGCAGCAGCACCGAACCGGTGACGTACATGTGGTGTGCCCACACCGTCATCGACAGCGCAGCGATTGCGATCGTCGCGTACACCAGTGTCTTGTATCCGAAGATTGGCTTCCTGCTAAATACCGGGAAGATTTCGGAGACGATGCCGAAGAACGGCAATGCGATGATGTAGACCTCAGGGTGACCGAAGAACCAGAAGAGGTGTTGCCAGAGGATCGCACCACCCTCGCCAGTGTAAATCTGAGCACCGAAGATACGGTCGGCCGCCAGGCCGAAGATCGCCGCAGCGAGCACCGGGAACACCAGGAGGATGAGGATCGACGTCACGAGAGTGTTCCAAGTGAAGATCGACATCCGCCACATGGTCATACCGGGCGCGCGCATCGTGATGATCGTAGTGATGAAGTTCACGCCACCGAGGATCGTACCGAAACCACTGATACCGAGGCCGATGGCCCAGAGGTTACCCCCCACACCCGGGGAGTAAGTGAGTTCAGAGAGGGGCGCGTAGGCGAACCAACCAAACGAGGCTGCACCCTGGGGCGTCAGGAAGCCGCCGACGGCCATGAGTGAACCGAATGTGAAAAGCCAGAACGAGAACGCATTCATACGTGGGAACGCCACATCCGGTGCGCCGATCTGGAGCGGCATGATCGCGTTTGCGAAGCCGACGAACAGCGGCGTAGCGAACATCAGCAGCATAATCGTGCCGTGCATCGTGAACAGCTGGTTGTACTGTTCCTTCGTCGGAATAATTTCAAGCCCGGGCGCGAACAGCTGCGCCCGGATCAGCAGCGCCATGAGACCGCCGATCAAGAACCACATGAACGAGCTGATCAGATACATGTTTCCGATCACCTTGTGGTCCGTGGAGGTCATCCACGAGACGACGATATTGCCCTTCTTCATCAGTTCTTCCCACCGTCAATCATCTGGTTTTCATTCTCGGACTGCGCTTCATCGCCGAAGAAGTTGGCCTGGTTCGGATCAAGATCCTCACCCGCACGGCCAGTGTTGCCGGTCTCACGCAGCGACGCGACGTAAGCGTCGTATTCAGCCTGGTCAACGACCTTGACCTCGAATAACATCATCGAGTGATATTCGCCGCAGAGCTCGGCGCACTTCCCCATGAACGTACCCGTCTTCGTCGGGGTAAAGCTCATGTAGTTGGTTTGTCCCGGGATCATGTCCTTCTTGTACAAGAAGTCAACGACCCAGAAGGAGTGGATCACATCTCTTGTCTCGAGTCGGATCTCGGTGGTCTTGTCTACCGGGAGGTAGAGCACCGGCATCGTCTCGGGTGTGGCGGATCCATTCTCATCGGTCTGAACCTGGACGCCGGAGAAGTACACATCCTCGTTGAGGTAGTTGAAGTCCCAGGCCCAGCGCTTGCCGTACACCTCGACGACATTCTCTGGGTTTTCGTAGCGCGCCTCAATCTTCGACTGCTCCTGCGCCGTAAAGGCGAAGAAGCCGAGGACGAGGATCACGGGGACGATCGTAAAGAACGTCTCGATCGGCATGTTGTAACGGAGCTGCACCGGAAGGCCGGTCTGTCCCTTGCGTCGGCGGTAGACGATCGTCGCCCAAATGACGAGCGACCAGGTAATCACACCGACCACAAGCAGCACGATCCAGGAGGTCACCCACAAGCCGGTGATGCCGTCGGTGAGGTCTGTTGCCCCCTCGGAACCCGCGGGCAAAAAGCCCCGCTGCTGTTCGGGCGTGCACCCGGCGAGCACGAGGGCGGCCGCGAGCGCGACCGGGGCCGCAACCCATTTCATTCGACGATTGGAACGCACCGCATACCTTTCGAAACACTGTCATACCCGCTTTACGGCAGGCGAACCTGTTGACTCTGGAAATAGCTTAGCGCGAACCTGAGCGTTTCCCGAACACGAGCCGGGTGTTGCGAAGACTCACGCCAAAGTTGCCGGTCAGCTGAAGCTATCGCCGCAAGCGCAGCTGCCCGCAGCATTCGGATTATCGATCGTGAAACCCTGCTTCTCGATCGTGTCTTCGAAGTCGATCGAGGCGCCCTGCAGGTAGGGCACGCTCATCTGGTCGACGACAACCTCGACACCGTTGAAGTCAACGACCGCGTCGTTGTCGAGTTCCCGCTCGTCGAAGAAGAGCTGGTAAATGAGACCTGAGCAGCCACCGGGTTGCACGGCGATTCGCAGGCGCAGATCGTCGCGCCCCTCCTGCTGGAGCAGGCTGCGCACCTTCTCCTGTGCTCGATCGCTCAACGCCACCCCGTGGGCGTGCTCTTCGACGGCGGTTCCCTCGGAACTTATCGTGTTCGTGCTCATGTGGTCGCTCCTTCGATTGCGTGGAACTATCTCGTCGATCCTACCGCTCCAAGCTGGGCCCGCAGTAGGCGCTGTAGGCTGGTTCGGTGCGCGCGCCGCTTTTCGGCGATGCTTGCGGAATCGCTTGGTGGTAACGATCGAGAGGGACAGGCGTGGTGAAGAACGGAGCTTCGGAGGGTGCGGGCTCAGCCGAGGAAGCACCCAGAACCGGGAAGGGGCGCCCCACGCCAAGCCGGAAGCAGGCGGAAGCGGCGAATGCGCGGCCAATCGTCGGTTCCAAGAACAAGGCTGCGGCCAAGGAGCTCAGGCAGCAACGGACCGAGGCACGAGAACGGGCCAGAGTCGGGATGTTGCAGGGTGAAGAACGCTATCTCACTCCCAGGGATCGCGGCCCGCAGCGCCGTTACGTTCGTGACTACGTCGATGCGCGCTGGAATGTCGGCGAGCTGCTGATTCCAGTCATGCTCGTGGTGCTCATATTGACGTTCCTGCCGGGCATCATGCAGGTCATCAGCCTGGCTGCGATCTGGGCGTTCGTCGCACTCGCGATCATCGACGCCGTGATACTCGGCTTCATTCTGAAGAAGAAGCTGGCGGCAAAATTTGGTGCGGATAAAGTGCAGGCTGGGTACCGCTGGTACGCGGCCATGAGAGCTTTCCAGTTCCGGCCGCTACGCGCCCCGAAGGCGCAGGTGAAACGCGGCCACTATCCCGCGTGAATGTCCGGGCTCGCCTGACGCAGGGCACGATGAAACCGCGCGGGACAGACTGCCCGTCGCTGTCGACCTCTCTCAGCGTCGGGCGGCGCGCCAGCCGGCGCGCCGCAACCCGCGGTTGATCGTCCGCGCCCAAAGCGGTCCCTCGTAGATGAAGGCCGTATAGCCCTGCACGAGGGTGGCGCCGGCACGCAGCCGTTCGAGCACGTCTTCTACGGTGGTGACGCCACCGACTGAGATCACGCAGAGCTCCTCTGGCGCGGTACTGCGAATACGCCGCAGCACTTCGAGAGAACGCGCGCGCAGTGGAGCACCGGACACCCCGCCAGCACCAATGGCTTCGATCTCGCTCTCGGTGGCGGTGAGGCCTTCGCGCCCGATCGTGGTATTCGTCGCGATGACGCCGTCGAGTCCGAGTCGGACCGCGAGGGCTACGATGCCGTCGATCTGTTCATCCGCCATGTCTGGCGCGATCTTGACGAGCAGAGGAGTGTCACCCGCCGCGTCGCGGACGGCGGCGAGGAGCGGCTCGAGCAGTTCGAGCTCCTGCAATCCACGCAGCCCGGGGGTGTTGGGTGAGCTCACGTTCACCGCGAGGTAGTCTGCAATCGGCGCTAGCCGCTCGGTACTCCACACGTAGTCCGCTGTAGCATCTTCGACCTCGGTCACGCGACTCTTGCCGATGTTCACTCCGATGACGGGGCGATGCCGCCGCAGTCGTGCCCGTTCGATCCTCGGCACCGCCGCCGCTGAACCCCCGTTATTGAAGCCCATGCGGTTGACGAGCGCGCGGTCGGTGATCAGTCGGAACATCCGCGGTGTCGGGTTACCCGGCTGCGGGTGCTTCGTCAGTGTGCCGACCTCGACGTGGCCGTAGCCGAGCGCGCCGAGGCCTGCGATGCCGTCTGCGTTCTTGTCAAATCCCGCCGCCAGCCCGAAAGGGCTGGGAAATTCGAGGCCGAGCGTCCGCACACGAAGCGAGGGATCCGGGGCGCAGAGCCGACGTACGATCCCGCCCGTAAGCGGGAGAGCACGGATGACACGGAACGCGAGGTGGTGAGCGCGTTCGGGATCCATTCTGCGGAGCACCGTAGAAAATAGTGCGGAATACAGGCGCATGTTGTCAGCTCTCACTCGGGGTCGGCGCAGATCCCTCATCCACGGGATTCGCTGGTTGGGCACGCAGTTCCGCGATCGCGGCATCGAAGTCCGCGAGAGATTCGAACGCCTGATACACGCTCGCGAACCTCAGGTAGGCGACCACGTCGAGTTCCCGGAGGTGCGGCAGTATTGCGAGCCCGATCTCGTTCGCTTCGAACTGCGCGACACCGCTCGCGCGGACCGCCTCTTCCACTCGCTGTGCGAGCAGCGCCAGATCGGCCTCGGTGACGGGTCGGCCCTGGCAGGCCTTGCGTACACCGCTCATGACCTTCTCACGACTGAACGGCTCGACCACGCCTGATCGTTTAATCACCGTGAGGCTCGCGGTCTCGATCGTGGTGAAGCGGCGACCGCACTCTGGGCACTGCCGACGGCGGCGAATCGACAGACCGTCGTCGGCGGTGCGTGAGTCGATGACCCGAGAATCAGGGTGGCGACAGAACGGGCAGTGCATCAGCTTCGCTCCTCGCGCACGGTGGCGCGCAGTCGTGCGCTCACCGCCTCTCCGTGCGCGGGAAGCCCCTCGGCCTCCGCGAGAGCGAGTAGCGGCTCGGCGACCTCGGCAAGCGCTGTCCGATCGTAGGTGATGATCTGCTGGGGCCGCAGAAACGTGTGTGCGCCGAGGCCAGCGGCAAAACGGGCCGTGCCCCCGGTGGGGAGCACGTGGTTTGACCCCGCGAGGTAGTCTCCGAGACTCACCGGGGTATAGCTTCCGAGGAAGACGGCACCGGCGTCGTCGATATCAGCGAGGACCGCCGCGTCATTGCGCGTTTGAATCTCCAGGTGCTCGGGCCCGTAGGCGTTGCTCACCCGGGCCGCGGTTGCGAGGTCGTCGACGAGAACCACTGCGGACTGCGGACCGCCAAGCGCTGTGCGCACTCGTTCGGCGTGGCGAGTGCGTGGTGCGCGGTCGGAGATCTCCGCGCGCACCCGTTCCGCGAATTCATCCGAATCGGTCACGAGCACCGAAGCCGCAGCCTCATCGTGCTCCGCCTGACTGATCAGGTCGACCGCGACGAAGGCCGGCTCTGCCGAGTCGTCAGCGATCACAAGGATCTCCGTCGTGCCGGCCTCGGAGTCGATTCCGACGAGACCGCTCACCACGCGCTTCGCCGCAGCCACGAACACGTTTCCGGGCCCGGTCACCACGTCGACGGATGCGAGGCCGATCTCGGGGACCCCGTGCGCGAATGCGGCGATCGCCCCGGCCCCGCCGATGGCATACACCTCGTCAATACCGCACAGCGCGGCGGCCCAGAGCACAGCCTGGTGCGGAAGGCCCTCGTTGTCGGCCTGAGCGGGCGAAGCAAGGGCGAGACTCGGCACCCCGGCGGTCTGGGCGGCGACGGCGTTCATGAGCACAGAGGAGGGGTAGGCGGCCTTTCCACCGGGTGCGTACAATCCCACACGAGTCACCGGCTGCCACCGCTGCCGAATCTCGGCGCCGTCGGCGAGCCGAGTCACCTGCTCTGCCGGAACCTGAGCCGCAGATCCCTTCCGCAGCCGGGTAATGAGCTCTGAGAGCGCATCACGCACGTCCGCGGGACAGTTATCGAGGGATCGACGCACCACATCTTCCGGCACGCGCAGCGCATGCCCCTCAATTCCATCGAACTCCCGCGCCTGCTCGCGTAGCGCTTCCTCTCCGCGAGACGCAACGTCAGCGATGAGCGGGCGCACTCGGTCAACGGCAACGTCCGCACTGAGGGCCGCTCTCGGAACAAGCGCCAGCAATTCGGAGCGAGAGAGCTCTCGGCCTCGCAGATCAATGGTTCGCATCACCCAACTATTCTAGCTTCAGGCGGAGGCCAGCATCCCGAACCAGGCGAGTTCACGCACTCCCGTCACGAGTGCATCCGACACCGCCTGCGGTTCCACCTCGAGGAGCGTCGCAAGCGCCTCGGAGATCTGACCGAGAGTGAGTTCGCCATCGCAGGCGCCTACGGCTGCGGCGAGGAGCGTGTCAGCGGTCACGCGGCGGGCGATGGGGCGGTCCGTGACGAGCCTGATCGCCCGCGGTGCTTCCTCGCCGGGCCGATGGTCACGTTCCTCCGTGACTGCCGCATCGGTCGTCCACTGCAGCGCCAGCACCTCTTTCTCTGTCATCGACTGCGCTGCGATACCCGCGTCAAACGCCGCATCGAGCAGCGCTCCGACCTGGCCCGTGGCGAAGGATCCGGCGGCCCGATCGAGGTGGACGATGGTGTCCAGCTGCTCCACGCCGTGTCCACCCTCCGTCCGGGCACCCAATCCGGCGGTGGATTTGGTCGCGGGTCGCCGCACCCGGATCGAGCCGAGCCCGACGGCCACCACCCTGCGGTTCTCGAAATCCTGCAACCACGCCTCAAGCAGGCCCTCGAAGTCGGGGTCGCCGGGACGAACCCCGCCGTCCCGCACCCAGGTCTCCGCATACTGCAGGGGTGAGACTCGATCCCTTTCGATCACCCAAGCGTGTAACGGGCCCGCCGCATCGACCGCCGACTCGATCCACTCGCGCACGCGCTCCAGCCCGTCACTGCCCCACGGACTCTCCCAGTTCGCGAGGCACAGGAGCATGCCGCCCTCGGTCAGGTGGCCAGGGCCGTCGCGCACGACGGCCGCGGCGAGGTCATCACCTGGAAGTCCTCCGTCACGGTACGTGTACGCGGGTACATTATCGGAAGTCCGCGGAGTGATCACGAACGGCGGGTTCGACAGAATGAGGTCGAAGTGCTCTCCCACAACGGGTTCGAAGAGACTGCCTGAACGGAACTCGATGCGATCGTCGACCTGGTTAAGCCGCGCATTCGCCCTCGCCAGTGTGAGCGCTCGCTCCGAAACGTCCGTCGCGACCACGTGCTCGGCACCTGCCCGAGCGAGATGCATCGACACGATGCCGCACCCCGTTCCCAATTCGAGTGCACGCCCGGCGGCGGGCACCGGTGACTGGGAGATGAGGGATCGCGTCGCGCCACCAACACCCATCACGTGATCAGGCCGCGCCGGGCCGCGCCGGAGCTGATCGTCGAGGTCGGAGATCACCCACCAGGCGTCACGCTCGGGGTCAGGACCGAGCACCACGGGGTTCAACGAAAGCGCGGCATGCACCGATTCCGCCTCATCGCCCCGCTGCGGTTCGAGAAGCCCGAGTTCGGTGGCCCCTCTGGTTCTCAGGTTCGGCAGCGCCGCATCGACCCGCGAACCGACAAGTGAGTCGCCGAACAGGAACAGGGAGGCGAGTGTCGCGAGCGGCGACGAGGGCCGCTGTGCCAGCGCCCGCCGTCCGGGCGAAAAGACCCCGCGGCGTCGAGCCGCATCGGCCGCATCACCGAGGAGCCCGACGACAGCATCTTCCCGAAATCCTGCGTCGTCCAGGTCTTGTCGCAGCGCATCGATAAGTTCGTCTTTCACGGTTCCAGGCTAGCCCGGACCCGTAGGCAGATCCGATACGGCATATCGGATTGGGTTGACGCCGCGCCCGCACGGTCAGTAGGCGACGGTGAACCGCGTCCGTCGGTGCTGCGGCGTCTCAACTTCGTCGACGACGGCGACACCGAAGTCGGCACCGGAGATGCGCGACTCACCGCTCTCGTCAACGAGCAGCACATCTCTTCCGATCCGGTACTCCCCCGTGTACTCGCCAGGGGCGAAGGACCCGAACACCGCGGCCGGGCTCACGAGGAACCAGTCGAGCGAGTCAGGTGTCGCTCTCAGATCGTCGAGGACCGCGGCCATTTCCCGTGCTTCCGCACGGAACGCCTCTGTGAATTCCGGGGTGTCGACGAGGCGGGGCCCGTCCGGTGAGACCCGCAGTGACCCGGCTCCGCCGATCACGCCGAGACGCACGCCCGCCGCATCAGCTTCGGCGGCGAGCGCTGCGACCGCATCGCGCACGCGTCCCGCCATTTCCCCGCGCGGCGATACAGCCACAATGAGCGTGTCTGAGCCGGCGAGCGCGCGTGTCCGATCCGCAGGGTCCGTGATGGAGCCGGAAAGGTAGGCAACGTTCCCGATCTGCTCGGCGACTTCGTTGCGGGTCATGCTCCGCACCTTCAGGCCTCGCACCGCAGCCGCTTCGACGATGTGCGCGCCGGCGTAACCGCTTCCACCGATGATGGTCACTGTGGTCATGTGTCGCTCCGTTCCCTCCGTCGGTGAGGATTCTCCCTCACTGGCAGGGTACTCCTCGGCGTGGTTGCCGGGCAGGCACATGCCGTTCCGCTAGGCGAAGGCTCGCTCGTGGGCGGTGACGGGGCTCGGCAGTACGGTGCTTCCGGTGAGGTAGCGATCGGCGGAAGCGGCAGCTGTGCGGCCCTCTGCTATCGCCCACACGATCAGGGATTGCCCGCGCCCAGCGTCGCCCGCGATGAATACGCCGGGTGTCACCGTCGAGGTATCGGCAGCCCGGTCGAATGTGCCCTGTGCCGTAATCGGCAGCAGATGGTCGCCAGTCGACTCGGGGCCGGAAAAGCCCATTGCGATGAGCACTAGGTCGGCCTGGAGCAGCCGTTCCGTGCCGGAGATCGGTGCGCGCCCCTGTCGAGTAAATCCGGTTTCGGCGACGCGGATGCCACGAACAGCGCCGGCGTCGTCACCGACGAACTCGACGGTCGACGCAAGGTAGCGACGATCGCCGCCTTCCTCGTAGGAGCTCGAGATCTCGAAGAGGAGGGGGTGCACGGGCCAGGGTTGCTCATCGGTGCGCGATTCGGGCGGTCGGCGGCCGATGGCGAGGTTCGTGACTGATGCCGCTCCTTGGCGGTGGGCGGTGCCGACGCAGTCGGCCCCGGTGTCGCCTCCTCCGATGACGATCACGTGTTTCCCGCGTGCGTCGAGGTCAGCGGTTACCTCGTGTCGGTTCTGCGCCGTGAGGTATTCCATCGCGTAGTGGATTCCATCGAGATCGCGCCCGGGCAGCTCGAGCGGCCGCGGTACTGTGGCTCCGGTGGCGACGATCACCGCGTCGAAGCGCCGGCGTAGCTCCGTCCAGGTCATGTCGCCGCCGATCTCGATTCCGCAGCGGAACCGCGTGCCTTCCGCTTTCATCTGCTCCACGCGTCGTGCGACGAGGTGTTTCTCGAGCTTGAAGTCTGGGATGCCGTACCGGAGTAGACCACCGGGCTCGGCGTCGCGCTCGTACACCGCAACGGTGTGTCCCGCTCGCGTGAGCTGCTGGGCAGCCGCGAGACCTGCTGGCCCCGAGCCGACGACCGCGACGGTCTTTCCGGTGAGTCGGGCGGGAGGAACCGGCTCCACCCAGCCGTGCTCGAACGCCCGGTCGATAATGCTGTTCTCGATCTGTTTGATCGTCACCGCCGGCTGGTTGATGCCCAGCACGCAGGCAGATTCGCAGGGGGCCGGGCATGCGCGGCCGGTGAATTCGGGGAAGTTGTTTGTGGCGTGCAGGCGGTCGATCGCTTCGCGTTCACGGCCGCGGTGCACGAGGTCGTTCCATTCGGGGATGAGGTTGCCCAGCGGGCAGCCCTGATGGCAAAAGGCGACTCCGCAGTCCATGCAGCGACTCGCCTGGCGGGCGACGAGCGTCGGGTCGGCGGGATCGACGACCTCTCGCCAGTCTTTCAGTCGGATCGAGACGGGTCGTTTCGGGGTGAGTTCTCGTTCGCGCACCGTGAGAAATCCACGAGGATCAGCCATGAGTCGCCTCCAGAATGTCCGCCCAGACCCCTTCTCCGTCGGGGTCGACCCCAAGGTGGTCTGCACGTTCGCGAATTTCGAGCACTCGCGCGTAGCCACGAGGGATCACGCGAGTGAACCGCGCGAGGGTGTGTTCGGGATTCTGCACTAATTCGCGGGTCAGCTCCGCGGCGAGCGCCGATCCGGTCTGCTCGTGGTGACGTTTGAGGAGTGCGATGACACGCTCAGCGAGTGGCTCGTCGAGCGGTTCGACACGCAGTGCCCCACTCGATACTTCCGCGGCGTTGAGGGACGACGGATCGAGGTCGAGGATCACCGCTTCGCCGCCCGACATGCCCGCACCGATGTTGCGGCCCGTTGGCCCGAGGATCAGCGCGAAGCCGCCGGTGAAGTACTCGAGCGCGTGGTCGCCGACGCCCTCAACGACCGCAGTTGCGCCGGAACCGCGAACAAGGAATCGTTCACCGACGGTACCGGCGATCCACAGGCTTCCCGCGGTGGCCCCATATCCGATCGTGTTGCCGGCAATGACGTTGTCTGCGGCGGGGTGGGCGGCTGCGGGATGTGGGCGGATCGTGATCTCGCCACCTGAGAGACCCTTGCCAACGTAGTCGTTTGCTTCTCCGATGAGTCGAAGCGTGATCCCAGACGGCAGGAAGGCCCCGAGCGACTGTCCGGCGGAGCCGGTAAGGGTGATGTCGATCGTTTCTGGGGTAAGACCGTCGGCTCCGTAGCGTTTTGTGAGCTCGTGCCCGAGCATCGTACCGACGGCGCGGTCGGTGTTTCGGATCGGCAGGTCGATGAAGACCGGGTCTCGGCGCTCAAGCGCGTCGGCTGACATTGCGATGAGTCCGCGATCGAAGTGGGTGAATATCTCGTGGCTTTGCGCGCGCCCGTGGCGTCGGGGCGCGTCGGCGGGAAACTCTGGACCGGAGAGGATGGGTGTGAGATCAAGACCGTCAGCCTTCCAGTGCCGAATCGCGGCGTCGACGTTGAGGGCGGCGGTATCTCCCACAGCTTCTTCCAGGGTTCGGTATCCGAGTTCGGCGAGGATCTCCCGCACCTCCTCGGCGATGAAATTGAAGAAGTTCACGATGTGCTCGGCTCGCCCGGTGAAGCGTTCGCGCAGCTCGGGGTTCTGCGTTGCGACGCCGACCGGGCAGGTGTCGAGGTGACAGACCCGCATCATGATGCATCCGGAAACCACGAGTGGCGCACTGGCAAACCCGAATTCCTCGGCTCCGAGGAGCGCAGCCACGACGACGTCTCGACCGGTTTTCAGTTGTCCGTCGGCTTGCAACACGACTCGATCTCGCAGTCCGTTGAGCATCAGTGTCTGCTGTGCTTCCGCCAGGCCGAGCTCCCAGGGCGATCCGGCGTGCTTGAGCGAGTTCATTGGGCTCGCCCCGGTTCCGCCGTCGTGCCCGGAAACGAGGATGACGTCGGAGAGCGCCTTCGCAACGCCCGCAGCGACCGGACCGATGCCAGATTGCGCGACGAGCTTCGTGGAGATGCGGGCCGCCGGGTTTGCCCGTTTCAGGTCGAAGATGAGCTGTTTCAGATCCTCAATCGAATAGATATCGTGATGAGGCGGCGGGGAGATGAGGCCGACTCCGGGAGTGGCGTGGCGTGTCCGAGCGATCCACGGGTACATCTTCTGCGGGGGCAGCTGGCCACCCTCGCCCGGCTTCGCACCCTGAGCGAGCTTGATCTGGATCTCATCGGCGTTCGTGAGGTACATCGCGGTCACACCGAACCGTCCCGATGCGACCTGTTTGATGGCGCTGCGGCGGGCGGGGTCTCGGAGACGTTCCAGGGTTTCGCCGCCCTCGCCCGTGTTCGAACGGCCGCCGAGCCGGTTCATTGCAATCGCGAGCGTTTCGTGAGCTTCGGGCGAGATCGACCCGTAGCTCATCGCGCCCGTTGCGAACCGGCGGACGATTTCCCGTGCCGGCTCGACCTCGTCGATCGGTACGGAAGGGCGCTGCGGAGAGAAGGTGAACAGACCGCGGAGCGTCATGAGTCGTTCCTGCTGCGCGTTTACCCGGCTCGTGTATTCGCTGAAGATCTCTCGGCGCCCCGTGCGCGTTGCGTGCTGCAGCTTGTAGATCGTCTCCGGATCAAAGAGGTGCGGTTCCTGGCCCCGGCGCCAGCGGAATTCTCCGCCCGGTTCGAGCCGCTGATGGACGAGCGCGGCGACATCGTCGGGGTAGGCAGCCCGGTGTCGGGCCGCAACCTCGGTCGCGATCACCTCGAGGTCGACACCGCCGAGCTTCGAGGCAGTTCCGGTGAAGTAGCGGTCGACGAGCGACCGGGACAGGCCGATCGCCTCGAATGTCTGCGCACCACAGTATGAGGCCACGGTCGAAATACCCATCTTGCTCATGACCTTGAGCATGCCTTTGCCGAGCGCCTTGATGAGTCGGTCGACGGCTTCCTCCTCGGTGAGTCCGGGCAGGGACCCTTCGCGCACGAGGAGTTCGACCGATTCCATGGCGAGGTAGGGGTTCACCGCTCCTGCACCGTAGCCGATCAGTGCGGCGACCTGGTGCACTTCGCGCACGTCGCCCGCTTCGACGATGAGCGAAGTACGCATGCGCTGCCCCTCGCGGATGAGGTGGTGGTGCACTGCGGAGAGTGCGAGGAGCGAGGGCACCGGTGCGAGGTCCTTGTTGGAGTCCCGGTCGGAGATGATGAGAAAGTCGGCGCCGGCTTTGACGGCAATGCTCGCTTCGCGGCACATCGCTGCTAGTCGGTCCTCAAGACCCCTCGACTCGTAATCAACCGGATAGAGCCCACGAATGGTGACAGCGCGCTCACGCACGGGATCGTCGCCAAAGTGCTGGATGCGCGCGAGCGCCGCATTGTCGATGACCGGGAAGTCGAGAATGACCCGACGCGCGTGGTCCGCTGATTGCGTGAGCAGGTTCTCCTGGGGTCCGATACTCGTCACGAGGCTCGTTACGAGCTCTTCGCGCAGCGCATCGAGTGGCGGGTTCGTGACCTGCGCGAACTGCTGCACGAAGTAGTCGGTGAGCAGCCTCGGACGCTCGGAGAGCACGGCGATCGGGGTGTCTGTTCCCATGGCCGAGAGCGGCTCCACCCCGTCCCGAGCCATCGGGAGGAGAACGAGCCGCAGTTCTTCCTCCGTGTAGCCGAAGGTGCGCTGGCGCCGCTCGACCGATGCGGGCGGATGGACGAGACGTTCACGCTCAGGAAGCTCTGAGAGCCGGATGCGACCCGCCTCGAGCCATTCGCTCCAGGGTGCGAGCGCGGCGAGTTCAGCTTTGACCTCCTGGTCGTCACGGATGCTCCCCGTCTCCAAGTTCACGGCGAGCATGCGGCCGGGTTGCAACCGTCCCCGTTTGACGACGCGTTCGGGTGCGAGATCGAGCACGCCGGCCTCGCTGGCGATCACCAGGAGCCCGTCGCCGGTGACGACGTAGCGTCCAGGGCGCAGGCCGTTTCGGTCGAGCAGGGCGACGAGCTCTTCCCCGTCAGTTGCGATCATCGCGGCGGGGCCGTCCCACGGCTCCATCACCAGGGAGTGATACTCGAGAAAGCTCACGAGGTCGGGGTGCAGGCCGGTCTCGGATTCCCACGCCTCCGGCACCATCATTGCGAGCGCGTGCGGGAGCGAGCGTCCGGCTCGTACGAGGAGTTCGAGCACCTCGTCGAAGCTCGCCGAGTCGCTTCCTCCCTCGGAGCAGATCGGCGTGAGTTGTCGAGTGTCACCAATCGATTCCGAATGAAGCTGCGACTCGCGGGCACGCATCCAGTTTCGGTTGCCGCGCACCGTGTTGATCTCTCCGTTGTGGGCGACGAGACGGAGCGGCTGAGCCAGATGCCACGACGGGAAGGTGTTCGTCGAGTAGCGGGAGTGCACGATTGCGAAGCGGCTCGTGAATCGAGGGTTTGCGAGGTCGAGGTAGAAGCCTGGCAGCTGCAGCGTGGTCACCATGCCCTTGTAGACGATGGTGCGGCTGGAGAGCGAGGGGAGGTAGCAGCCCGTATCGTGCTGGATGCGTTTGCGCGTTCTGAAGGCGGCTCGCTCGAGCGCCTCACTGTCGAGCTGATCGTTGTCCATGGCTCCCGCAACCAGGAACACCTGCTCGATCTCTGGGCTCGCGTCTCGGGCGCCCTGGCCGAGCACCTCGGCCCGCACGGGCACCGTTCGCCACGCGAGCACCTCGAGGCCCTCCTCCTCCGCGATAGCGTCGATGCGGGACCGCACAGCACTGCGTTCGGCAGCATCGGTCGGGAGGAATACGAGGCCCGCCGCATAGGCTCCGGGCGGGGGAAGGTAGAGCGAGGGATCCTGTCGCACGAGGGCTTCCCTCAGCAGCTCGTCGGGAATGTCGGCGAGAATGCCGGCGCCGTCGCCGGTTCCCGCGTCGGAACCGACCGCGCCACGGTGCTCGAGATGCTCAAGCGCCTCGAGCGCGAGTGAAATGATCTCGTGCTTCGCATCTCCGGCGAGCGAGACGATCGAGGCGAGACCGCACGCGTCGTGTTCCTCGGCCGGGTCGTAGAGCCCGATCGCCCCGTCAGCTCCGAGGTGTGCGCGTTGTGCGGATTCGGCGCTCATGAGTGCCCCCTTCGGATCTGGAGCACCCACTTTACCACTGCTTTATTCGATAAAGACTGCCCTTTCTCGCAGTTTATAGCGCGTGTATCGAAACTACCGCATTTTCACCGAATATCATGCGGCCCCACGGGAGTGCGACCGCAGAGCCCGCAGCACCGAAACACGATCGAAACACACTGTTTTCCCCGATGAAATCGTGCGCAAAAGAATGCAGTCCGATAGTCGCAAGCCGCAGGTTGCGACTATTCAACTATCGGACTACAAAGGGAACTGGGGCCACATCGCGCGGCCCCAATCCTTGAGCTCGCCTCAGCCCTCGAAGCTCGTGGTGTCACCGACCAAACGAGTGTGATCCGCTGGGATCGGATCGACAGCCGCTCGCGCGACCTCGGCGGCGAACTCGGAGACGTTGTAAAGTTTTCCGGCCTCCTCGCGTCGCGCTTCGATCGCGCCCGGATTCATCCGGTCGAGGAGCGTCGCGGTGACCGTTCCTTCGATCATGTCTCCGGACACGACGGTGAAGCCGATCCCTCGCTCCTCCAACTCCGGAATCCGCTCGCGCAACGCGTCCTCACCGGCACGCTTCGAAAGTGCCACAGGGACGTACTCCTCCATCGTGGGGGTGGTTCGAATGAAGTGTGCCTGGTGGCTCGTCACGAAGACGACCCGCCCACCCTCCCGCATGAGCGGCAGCGCTGCATCGAGGACCGCGAGCTGCGCATCGCGGTTGAGCGTGAGCGCGTAATCCTCGCCCATCCCGCTCTCCATACCCCCCGAAGCGTTGAGGACGAGGATGTCGAGCCCACCGAATTCATCAACGATCGAGGTCATCATGTCGGCCAGCGACTCGTGATCAGTGAGATCAGCCCCCTGCACCAGGACCCTGACGCCGAGTTCCCTCAGCTGCGCCGCAAGCTTCTCCGCCCGGGGCGCCTTCTTCCGAAAGTTGACCACGACATTGGCGCCGGCCTCGGCGAAATAGCGGACCGTTTCCGCCCCGATCCCTCGCGAGGATCCCGTCACGAGTGCGCGGCGGCCGGCAAGGCTTCCCGGTTCGAGGGTCTGAGTCACGAGTGCTCCTTCTGACATGGTCTGCACGGATATCTGCCCCCAGCGTAGTAGACGGCCGACGAGGCAAACGGCGGGGGTGTCATCCGAGAGGTGAAAGGGGTACGCTGCGAAGTAGGGCAGCGAGGCCCGAGGACCGGCACGGGAACTCCCGGCCGCCGCATTCGAGCACGTCAATACACGAGGAGGTCCACTATGGCCGACCGGACGCTGCGCGGGACGCGCATCGGCGCAACGAGCCTCCAGGGCGAGCAGGGCGTGGAATTGTCACCCAGGCGCACCGTCGAGTACCTCACCGACCGCGGACACCGTTTCTCTGTGATGTTCGATGCGGATGCCGAGCCACCACCCGAGTGGGTGGATCAAAAGAGCGGCGAAATCGGATTCCTCGACGATGACGCCGGGCGCACAGCGAGGGCCGAGTTCGCCGAGAAGGAATCCTCACAGCGGACCCCCTGGGACATGCTCATCGAGCGTCGCACGCGCGAGGAGCTCGAGGAACTCCTCGAAGAGCGCCTGCAGCTCCTGCGCGCTCGTCGCGGCAGCATCGACACCTCCGCCTGAGGCGGCTAGACCCTCCTCCATCGCCTGCGGAGCCGCACGAGCACTGCAGCCGCCGACGGAGCAAGGCCGGCAATACCGAGCAGTGCCCAGAACGAAGCGATTACACTACCGAAGCGGAGCGCAGGCGTCGTTCCTGATGCGAGTGGCACCTCAGCGACCATCGCCCCGGCAGTGTGCGGTTCGATGGCGGCCAGCACCTTTCCATCCGGCGCGACCATTTCACTCGTCGCCACAGTAGAAATGTTCACCACAGACCGGCCCGTCTCGACGGCCCGCAACCGGGCAATCGCGAGCTGCTGGGCACTCTCATCCGTACGACCGAAGTCCGCGTTATTCGTCTGCGCGAAGATGACCTCAGCACCGGCGCCCACCATCTCGACGGCCTGGCGATCGAAGATAATGTCGAAGCAAATCGCGATTCCCGCGCGCACGAGACCGGCTTCCGTCTCGACGTCGAAGGCCGCCGGCAGCGTTCCGGGTGCGTACTCGAGTTGAACAAGGTCGACGAGCTCAGGTACGAGAGCCCGGTAGAAATTCCGGTGTGGCATGTACTCGGCGAACGGAACCGGAAAATTCTTGTCGTACCGCGCGCCGGTGTCGCCCTCGGCCCCCCACACCACGGAACTGTTGGTGTAGCTGCCGTCGTCATTGGCGATGATCGTGCCGAGCACAATCGGCGCGCCGGCGCGCTCGGCGAGTTGCTGCACTGCTCGCTGCTTGCGTGGATCGCCAGGAAGATCGAACTCGGCACTGTTCTCAGGCCAGACGATGACATCCACCGATTCGCCCGACCGCTCGAGCTCATCGAGGAGCGCCGCTGTTTCCTCGACGTGATCTCGAATCACGTCGCCCGATTCACGGTCATCGAAGATTGCCGACTTCGAGTTGCCCTGCACCGCGGCCACCCGAAGCGATCCGGTCGACGGTTGTGGTGCCAGAGGAAGCGCGGCACACCCGAGCAGCAGCGCCAACGAGCCTCCGATCACGCTCACGACACCGACACCGCGCAGCCGTCGCGTCCAGATCGCCGCTACCGGGAGCGCGCAGGCGAACGCGATCACACCGCTGAGACCGGCAAATCCCGTCCACGAAACCGCCTGGAGCAGCGGCCCATCGGCCTGGGTATGCGCGAGCCGACCCCAGGGAAAGCCTCCGTACGGCCAGGCCCCCTGCAACTGCTCCCGGATCACCCACAGGCCCGCAACAGCAAGCGCCTGGGCGACGGCGAGTGCGAGCGCGCGGTCCCCGAGCCCGGGGACCGCCGCAAGCCCTCTCGTCGCCGCACCTGCCGCCACACCGAACACCACGAACCACAGCACCATCACCGAGGCTAAGCCGAGCCATGGAATCGGCCCGAGGTAGAGGGTGAGCCAGGAGATATGCGGCAGCCAAAACGCCGCCCCCGCGCCGAACCCCGCAATCGCGGCGATGAGCGGGTGCTGACGCCAGACCGCCGCGAACACAAGTGCGGCCCCCGGCAGCGCCGCCCACCACCAGGCGAGCTCGGGCGTCGCGGCGTCGAGGAGTAGCCCGCCAGCGACTGCTGATCCGAACGCCGCCCAGGGTGGAAGAGCTCGTCGCATCGACCTCACGACGTACTCGCGGATTCGATGATCCCCCGCCGCACTCCTCGTTTCGCCTCGCGCGCGAGCTTCGCGAGCGCGCCAAGTCGATCCTCTTCGAGTCCGTCTCGCAGCGCGGCCTCGCACGCCTGCGCGATCTGGTCGAGCAAGTCGATCGTCTGCTTCGTCCAGCGCACGAAGTCCCCCGCGCCGACCCCGGAGGTCTCGAGCACACGCTCGATCGGCGCCCCTCCTGCCCAAGCGTGCATCATCGCAGCGAGCCCCGCATGCGGCATCTCGCTGCGCGACAGGCGCAACCGATCTGCGAGGTCGTCAAGACGCAGCCAGGCGTCGAGCACTCGGTCGTGGGCGGCCGCAAACGCAGCGCCTCCCGGAAGCCGCGGCTCCCCCTCGTCGTCGCGGCGGGGCTCGTAGGTGAGCACACAGCACATTGCGGCAAGGCTCCGCGCGTCGAGTCCACGAAACAGGTCATGTCGGAGGCACTCCGCGACGAGAAGATCTCGCTCGCCGTAGATCCGTCGAAGCAGTTCGCCCCACGCGGTCACCTCGAGCGTGTCGTCAGTCCGGTCCGCTACTCGCAGGTAATCGAGTTCAATGAGCGCCTCGACGACGCGATCGAACGTTCTTGCGATGGTCCCGGTCCGCGACGCGATCTGGCGGCGGCCCCGCGCAATACGACGGCGGAGCTTCCTCGCCCGGTCTTCCCACCGTTTGCGATCCGACCCCTGAGCACGCGCAGCCGCTGCGTCATATCCCGCAAGCGACTCCTGCTCGGCACGGAGCTCCCGTGCTTGATCCACGACGGCCCGGTCCGCCTGGAACTGTGCGAATGACAGCTCGAGGGTATCCCGCGCCAGGCGACGGTCCATGCGCTGCAACAGGTTCACGGCCATGTTTGCGGTCGGGCGGAAACTCGAACGGACCGGAAAAGAGCGCGCGCCCGCAAGGTGTGCGAGTGCGTCGAGGTCGATTCCTTCATTCCAGACGACGACCGAGTGGCCCTCGATGTCGATCCCTCGCCGACCGGCCCGGCCCGTGAGCTGCGTGTACTCACCAGAGGTCAGCGGCACGCGCTGCTCGCCGTTGAATTTGTCGAGCCGTTCGATCACGACCGCCCGCGCGGGCATGTTGATGCCGAGGGCGAGCGTCTCCGTCGCGAATACCAGCTTCACGAGGCGTCGCCGGAAGAGTTCTTCAACCACCGCCTTGAACGCGGGCAGCAGACCCGCGTGATGGGCCGCGACTCCGCGTTCCAACCCTGCGAGCCACTCGCGCACCCCGAGCACCCGACGCTCCTCATCGCTCATCCCCCGGGTTTCTGCTTGGGCGATACGTCGAATTTCGTCACGCTCGTCTCGCGTGGTGAGGCGCACCCCCTCGTACAGGCACTGCCGCACAGCCTGGTCGCACCCGTTCCTGCTGAAAATGAAGACGATCGCCGGTAGCATCCGCGTCTCTTCGAGCGTCCGGGCGATGTCCGCTCGCGAGATCCGGCGCGAACGGCGCACCGGCGCGCGGCCGCGGGACCGCTCCCGGCCTCGGCGCGACTCCTCTGCGTAACGGTGCCGACGCCCTCCACGTTCACCGCTCTCGCTCCCACGCCCACGACCGGCGAGCGCGCGCAGCTCCGGGTTGATTTTTCCACCCGGAGCGATTTCACCGTCGCGCCCCACGAACAATGGAGCCAACTGCGTCGATGTGAGCACGTGCTGGTACAGGGGCACGGGTCGATGCTCGGACAGGATAACGTCGGTGTCGCCCCGCACTGCGTGCATCCAGTCCCCGAACTCCTCCGCGTTCGACACTGTGGCTGAGAGGGCGACGAGTCGCACCTGCTGAGGAAGGTGGAGGATGATCTCCTCCCAGACGGCGCCACGCCAGCGGTCTCCCAAATAATGAACCTCGTCGAGCACCACAAAGGCGAGTCCGTCGAGTGCCGGTGACTCCGCGTAGATCATGTTGCGCAGCACTTCGGTGGTCATGACGACGATGGGCGCATCTCCTCGCACGTTCACGTCGCCGGTGAGGAGCCCCACCTCGTTTTCACCGTACTCGGCGCACAGCTCACGGAACTTCTGATTCGACAGCGCCTTGATGGGGGCCGTGTAGAAGATGCGCGAGTCCTCTTCGCGACGCGCGACATACACGGCGAACTCGGCGACGGTCGTCTTCCCGGATCCAGTGGGTGCGGCGACAAGCACGCTGCGTCCCTCCTCGAGACGCTCGCACGCCGTGCGCTGAAACCCGTCGAGTGGGTATGACAGGCGGGCCTCGAACGCAGCCAGTGCCGAGGCCTCCCCGCTCACGAGGCACCCTCGGCGGTGTCGAGTCCATAATCTGCGAGCTCCGCCGAGCGTTTCTTGTCGACACGTCGATCATGGAGCAGCGCAATGCCCACTGCGATGAAGTAGAGCACGACGATCGGCACCGCGAGCATGAACATGCTCATGAGGTCTGCAGCGGGGGTAGCGATGGCCGCAAAGAGGATGATGACGAGGATCGCGACCCGCCATCCCTTCAAGATCGTCTGACCACGCAGCACCCCGATGAAATTCAACATCACGAGGAATACCGGCATGACGAACCCCACACCTACGGCAAGCAGGAGTTTGATTGCGAAGTCGAGGTAGCTTCGGGCCGTAAGGTAGAAGGCATCCTCCTCGGGTTGGAAGCTCGCCATCAGCCTCACGATGTTCGGCATGATGCTCCAACCAGCAAACGCACCGCCGAGAAAGAGCGGAACCGCGGCCGCAAGAAACCCGACCCCGTAGAGCTTCTCCCGCTTCGTCAGGCCCGGCGCGAGAAAGCTCCAGATCTGGTAGAGCCACACCGGAGACGCGATGAGAATCGCGATGAAGAAGGAGATCATCATCTTCGTGTCGAAACCACTCGTGATGTCCCCGTACGCGATGATCGCGTCGCGTCCCGTGAGCTCCAAATCGTTGATCGGCTTCCGCAGCATCTCCCACACCCAGGTGGAAAGGAACCAACCGGCAACGAGACCCACAACGATCGCGGCAGCAGAAATCATGAGGCGCTTTCGAAGTTCGACGAGGTGCTCCCCGAGGCTCATACGCCCCTCCGAATCGCGCCTCCGCCGAGCCTGAATCGCCATTCGCTCAGTGTATCTCAGGGGCGCTGGACGCTCGATGCTTGCGCTTCACGCATCGTAAGCAGCCAGCGCGCGTGCCACCCAGCCTCGCACGGCGTCCCGCGCCGGCGCAGGCGCCTCCACCACGATCTCGCCGGGGGCGCGCGTGGCGAGTGCGACGGCCGCCCCCGGATGCCAGGCGCGGACACGGATCCGAACACGGCCCTCCCCCGCAGGCTCAACGCGTTCAGGAGAAAACCCGCCGAGCTCGCGCATCAGCAATTCCGGAACAACCGCGATGAGGTCGAAGAGCTCATCAACGAGGGGCACGTCGGAAGCGGTCGGGCGCGGTCGCCCGGCGAGCGTCCGGATCCCTCGCATGTGCTCCACACGGAAGGTGCGCACGGATTCCCGCTCACGACAAATGCCCCGAAGATACCAGGAGGCTCCCTCCTGTTCGAGGGAGATCGGGTCGACGGTTCGTTGCGTGCGGCGCCCCGCCGCATCCCGATATTCGAAGGCGACAGCTTGCTCCGCATCGAGGGCGGCGACGATGACCGGCAGCGAGGGATCGGCCGCGTCGGGCGTGATTGACACCGCAGGCCCCGAGTCAACGTCGGTGTCGGGGCGCAGGGCCGTGGCGAGTCGCGTGGCGATGCTGCGAGCACGTGTGGCATCCACCGCTGGAAGCACAGGAGTCAACGCGTGTAGACCCGCAATGAGCGCGGCGGTTTCTGAGGGAGCGAACCGCGGAGTGTCGTCCACCGCGACCGTCCGGGTCAGCGACACGAGATCGTGCTGCTCGAGTGCATCCCAGTCGATATCGAAGAGATCCTCGTGCTGATAGCTCAGCGTCTCACCCGGAACCCCAGCCGTGCCGAGAAACCTGACGAGATCGCGCATGTCATCGGGCTCGACACCGAAGTCTGAGGCGAGGCGAGGCACCGGCACTGGACCACTCTCCCGAAGGTACGGAACGATCGCGAGCAGGAGCGTGACACGCTCAGCAGCGAGCAGCGGCTCAGCCATCATCGCCCCCGTGAGCCTCAGCGACCGCACGCAACCGTGCGGTGACGAGATCGCGCAGCTCGGTCGGCTCGTGCACGACGGCATCGGCGCCGTACCCCGCAAGCTCGTCGGCGAGCGCGTGCAGATCGAGAGTGCGGACGGTGTGCCTCCTCCGGGCCCCGTCCGCCTTGGATTCCTCCGCGCGTGGTGCGAGGCGTGCGTCTGCGAGTGAGCCGCGCACCGTGAAGATCGATGCGATGTGGCGCTCGGCCTGGCGGAGGAGTTCTGAAACTGCATCATCAGCACGGTCATAGAAGGCCGGATCGAACCTGGCACTACTCACCCGCACCGACGAGCGAATCCGCGAAAGCAGGAACACGCGAGGGGCATCGCGTTCAAGGTCCCAGGACACCAGGTGCCAGCGGCCCTCCGCTCGGTGCAGTCGCAGCGGCGCAACGCGACGCGGGTGCGGACGATCCCGACCAGGCAGCAGGTACTCGAACTCGACGATGCGGCGCCCGTCAATACCTCGCTGCAGCGGTGAGGCTGAAGAGTGGGCTGACCCGAACACCGGAGCGACTCCAAGCTGGCGCACATCGAGCCCAGCACCCATCGCCTGCAGTTTCATCGCCGCGCGCCGAGCCTGCACCGTCATGCTGCCCTCACTCCAGGCAAGTGCGGCGAGGCGCAGCAGTTCGAGCTCTCGTTCGGTGAACGTGAGCTCTTGCGGGAACTCCAGCACTTCCTTCGAAATACGGTATCGCGTGAGCTGATTGTTTCCGGGTTCCAGGGGCGAATCCAAGGTTTCCACGCGGATTCCGAGCTGGCGCAGTTGATCTTTGTCGCGTTCGAACTGTCGCTCCAACGCGGGATTGGAGCGACCGACCTCGTAGCGGTCGGCATAGCCGTACACCGCGGAAAGCAGTTCGTGCCGCGTGGCCCCCTCCGGCCGGGCCACCAGCGCGAGCACCAGACTGAAGATGCGCTGCTCGATCGGCACCGACCGAGATCCGACGGCGTTCAACGGTGCACCTCTCAGGCGACGCCCAGAATATCAACCACGCGAACGGTTGGAACCGTGTCGCCCGTGTTCTCGATGATGACCACCTGAGAACCAACCCGCTGCCCAGTGAGTGCGGCGCGATACGCATACCCGCTCTGGGAGATCTGCTCCTCGGTGCCGAGACCCATCGGGCCGGTGTTCCACGAGTTCGCGATCTCGTTGCCCTGCCAGTCGACCTCGAGCACGTGTGCGACCACGCTGTCCTCTGCCTCGACCTCCGCTTCGGTGCCCGCGATACGAACTGCAACGGTCGTCCCGGAGGGCGCGGCGTTCGGAGGCAAGACAATTCCCGGGCGACCGGTCTCGTCAGTGACGACTGCGGGGAACCTCGCGGGGAGACCTCGCGGTGCAGATGCCCCCGGCCGCTCGGCCGCGGACAGTGGCGCGACGGAGACCACGTCGATCACTCCCACGAGCGAGGCGCCGTCAGTTCCGCCGAGCTGCGTGCTCAGCATTCCGGCATCCGCCGGCGCCAGCCCGAGCACGACGCGCTCACCCGGCAGGGCGCACCGGATCGCTTCACTCAGCGGAGACACGGCCTCGTCGGTGAGCACGAGGAATTCGGGCCCGCCGACTCCCGCGAACGCCGGGCTGGCATACAGCTCGGCACCGGTCTCCGCGTCAAAAATTGCCATGTTCACGGACGCGAGCGTTTCAGACCCGGCAGGCACCGCATCCCGAGCGGGTTCTTCCGCAGACGGCAGCACCGTCGCCTGGGAGGTCACGATCTCGATCCCGTCAGGAACATCCACCTGCGGCGCATCGCCGAATGATCCGAGCACCACGACGCCATCGCTGAGGGCGCCCGCCCGCAGCGTGGGGGTGCAATCGCTCTGCACGGAGGGGGCGGAGGTGCAAGCGGACAGCCCGGTCAGAAGCAGGGCGGCGGCCGCCGTTGCCGGAACGATTCGACGAAGCATTGCTGGACCTCTCAGGTGAGTCGGTGAACTCGCCCATCCTATCGAACACCTGCTGTGCACAGGTGGCGTGCGGCTCACTCGTCGGCACCCGCAAGATCGCCTGGCCGCGCATCAGCCTCTGATTGCGTATCGCCAACACGCTGCTCGGCGATTCGACGGGCGTCCCGAGCCTTTTTCCGCAGGACTTTTGAACTCTTCCCGCGCTCTCCGACCGCCTCCGGTGTCCACGTCTCAGCGGCTTCAGCGCCACCGAAGTCTGGTAGCCAGGTTGCGAGATCCGCCGCGGTAAAGTCACTCTTCGAGGCGCGTCGTTTCAGGTCCGGAAGCACCGCGCCCGGTGCAAGCCGCCGTGCGGTGATGAGAAAGCCGGTGTGCGCAACCATGCGATGGTCGGGCCGTACCGCGAGGCCCTCGACGTGCCAACCGCGAACCATCGTCTCCGAGGATTGCGGGTGGGTGAAACGCCCGCTGCGACGAATCTCCTCCGCCGTACGAGACAGCTGCGTCACCGTCGCAACGTAGCAGATCAGCACCCCACCCGACCGGAGTGCGTCCGCCGAGACCTCGACGCACTCCCAGGGTGCGAGCATGTCGAGCACGACACGGTCGACACTGCCGGGCGCGCATGCCGCGGGGAGTGTCTCCTGCAAGTCCCCCACGGTGACGGTCCAGTTCTCCGGTTCTTTCCCCGTGAAGGCGACCGCGTTCGCGCGCGCGATCTGCGCGAACTCCTCGCGCCGTTCGAATGAGAGCAACTCCCCCTCTGTTCCCACCGCACGCAGCAGGTGGAGGGAGAGTGCACCTGACCCCACACCCGCCTCCACAACGCGCGCACCGGGGAATATGTCGGCGAGGGAAAGGATCTGAGCGGCATCCTTCGGGTAGACAATCGCCGCACCCCGCGGCATCGACATGACGAAATCTGAGAGGAGCGGCCTGAGCGCGAGATACTCTTCACCGCTGTTGTTCTCCACGACCGAGCCATCGGGGAGGCCCACGAGCTCGGCGTGACGGATCATCCCCCGGTGGCTGTGGAACTCGCCGCCGTGCACCAGAGTGATCGTGTTCATGCGACCCTTCGGTCCCGTCAGTTGCACGCGGTCGCCGTATCCGAACGGACCGCTCAACGCCGGGTTCCCTCTTCCCGCCCGGACCCGGGTGAAGCACGCGACAACGTCTGCCGCGCCGACCCCCGCGAGCGTCTCCCACAGCTCGTGCTGGGGCCCGCCCGACAGATCGATCAGGTTGGGGATGCCCACGGTCACGGCCCCCGACGCAAACGCCGAGGCCAGCCCCGTGAGTGAATCCTCGAGTGCGAGGCACTCCTCGCTCGCGGCTCCGACCAGCGCCGCGCCTCGAATGTACGGGTCGGGGTGCGGCTTCTCGTGCTCAACATCGTCTCCCGCGATCACGCCCGCGAACAGGCCATCGGGCAGCAGGCCGACGACGGCCTCGGCGATCCGTCGCACCGACATCGTGACGAGGACGCTCGGGATCCCCGCGTCGCGCAGCGACCCGAGGAGTTCGACCGCTCCCGGCCGCCACGCCGGCTCACCCTCCAGGACCCCCGCGATCACAGAGTGCGCCCACTCATCGATGATCTCGCCAACCGGCATGTCGACGCCAAGCTCCCGGAAATAGGCGGCCGCCGCCCGCAGACCGGAACCGACGAGCCGTTCGTTGATCTCGGCCGTCATCGGCACCCCGTATCGCGCTAGCATCGCTTCCTCGGCCCGCAGCCACTGCGGTTCTGAGTCGATGAGGGTGCCATCCATATCCCACAGCACTGCGGCAGGAACGCGTTCGTCGAGGTGTGTGCTCACTGTTCCCATACTACTGCCGGCCTCCAAGGGTTGTGGGCTTCGGCGCGGGCAGAACGGCTAGTCTGAAAGGACGACTTTCGCCCGATCCCTGACCGAAGGAGCACCGTCCACGTGACAGACACCCCCGAGCGACCGAACGGGCCTCGCGTGCTCATCATGGCCTTCCAGGGTTGGAGCGACGCCGGTGACGCGACCACGGAGGTTCTCCAGCATCTGGGAGACCTCATCGACGCCGAGGTCTTGCACGTGATCAGCGCGGAGGGGTACGTCGATTTCCAGGTGCACCGACCCAAAGTCACCCTCGATCCGCGCGGCGACCGGGTGCTCGATTGGCCGGATACGCGGCTCTACGGCCCGGTACGCAGGCCCGGCACCGATTCGGTTACGGACGAGGAGCCGCGGGAAACCATCCGGTTGCTCGACGGATCCCCCGTCACCGACCTCTTCTTCCTCGCCGGAGTCGAGCCGGCTCGCGATTGGCAGAGTTTCGCCGATGAGATCGTCGAGGTCGTCGAATCCTGGGGCATCGACACGGTATTCATGCTGGGTTCGATGTTCTCCGATGCACCGCACTCGCGCCCGATCGTGACCACCATCACTTCTGAGAGCCCGCGGCTCAGAGAGAGTTCCGGTGCGGTCCGAAGCAGCTATGAGGGGCCGGTCGGAATCACAACGGTCGTTGATCTCGCCCTCGCCGAGGCGGGAATCGAGACGCTCTCGCTGTGGGCGCAGGTGCCACACTACGTACACAGCACCCCATCACCGAAGGCCACACTCGCGCTGCTCGACAAACTCGAGGAGCTTCTGGACATCGTGATTCCTCGCGGGGATCTCCTCGCGCAAGCGAACGAGTGGGAGGCGAACATTAACCGGATCGCCGACACTGACGAGGAGATGAGCCGCTACATTCGGCGTCTCGAGGAGTCGCGCGACGAGGCGCTCGCAGCGGAGACCACCGGAGACGCCATCGCGGCCGAGTTCGAGAAGTTCCTCGAGGGCGGCCCTTCGGCACCGCTCACGTTTGACGCTTCAGCGCCTCCCGTCTCCGCAGAATCGGGGGAAGCAAACCCCGACCAAGACTTCCCGAACGAGCCCCCTGGAGTGGACTCCGACTCCGAGGCCGACGACACGGAATAACGGCGGAACTCAGGGCAGATTTTAGAGACGTACGCCGAGCAGGCTCTCCACGGCAGCCGCGATGAGCTCGGGGTCATCGACGCCGCGATCGAACGCGGCATCGAGTGTTGCGAGCATCACCGGGGTGTCGAGATCATTGGCCAGGGCCGCGCGAAGCTGCTGCAGCACCGAGTGCGCCGAGGCGGGATCATCCGAGACCCTCGAAAGTCCGGACCGCCACGCTTCAAGGCGGCGCGTCGCGGTGTCGAGATCCTCGTCGCGCCACTCCCACTCCGAGCGGTAGTGGTGGACGAGCAGCCCGAGCCGAATCGCTGAGGGATCAGCGGGGCGGCCTGACTGCCCCGTGTGTTCACCGTTGAGAAGTTTCGACACGAACACGAGATTGCCGCGCGACTTAGACATCTTGTGCCCCTCATACGCAATCAATCCGGCGTGACAATATGCGTGGGCAAGCGGAGTTCCCGACAGCGCGGTCGCGTGCGCGGCAGTGAACTCGTGGTGCGGGAAGACGAGATCCGCTCCGCCGCCCTGGACGGTGAACGCATCTCCAAGCGCCTCGGTCGCGATGACGGAACACTCGACGTGCCACCCCGGTCGCCCAGGCCCGAGGGGTGACTCCCAGCTCGGTTCGCCTTCGCGCGCGGCTCGCCACAGGAGCGGATCGAGCGGATCGCGTTTGCCTCGGCGCTCTGGGTCTCCGCCGCGCTCCGCGCTCAGACTGAGCATGAGTCCGCGATCGTACGGCGCGACGTCCCCAAGCCGCCACTGAGACTCCTGCGAGGCAAGATTCGTGTCGAAATAGAGGTCATCGCCGTCGGCGTCTTCCGTCGGCACGGTGTAGGCGAATCCGCGGTCGCGCAGGCCCTGCACGGCAGCCGCGATCTCATCGATGCGTTCCGTGACGGCGATGTAGTGTGCGGGCGGGATCATTCCAAGCCGGTGCATGTCAGACCGGAAGAGGCCGATCTGTTCTTCGGCGAGCGAGCGCCAGTCAACACCGATCTCGGCGGCCCGAACGAGCAGTGGGTCATCGATATCGGTGATGTTTTGCGCGTACACGGTTTCGATACCGGCGTCACGCCAGGCGCGTTGCATGATGTCGAATGCTAGATAGGTGAACGCGTGACCGAGATGCGTCGCATCGTAGGGTGTGATGCCGCAGACATAGAGGTGCGCACGCCCCTCGGGGATCGCCGGGTGCTCGAGGCGTCCGGTCGCGGTGTTGAAGAGGCGGGGGGCGACTCCCTCACCGGGGAGTTCGGGAAGTTCCGGGTGCGTCCAGGTTCTCACAGTCCCCCTCCCACGGCCGCAACGGCGGCGGCATTCGTCGCAGTGCCGCCCTCGGGCGTGAGCACTCCCGCGCTCAACAGGATGATGATGGCAACGCCGAGCAGCACTCGGTACACCACGAAGGGAAGAAAGCTTCGCTTTGAAATGTACCCCATGAAGAATTTGATCACGAATATCGCGACGACGAAGGCGATGACCGACGCGACGATCGTCATCGACATCGGCGCACCTCCGCTCGGTTCGCGCACCTCCTTGAAAAGCTGATAAAAACCGGAGCCGAGAACGGCCGGAATCGCGAGCAGGAACGAATAGCGCGCGGCGGCTTCCCGCCGATACCCCATGAGCAGGCCCGCGGTAATCGTGCCACCCGACCTCGAGACACCGGGGACAAGGGCGAGCGCCTGGGCGAACCCGTATGCCAAGCCGTGCTTCCACGTGAGCCTCTCGAGCGGGAGCTGCTTCCGTCCGATGCGGTCAGCGACTCCGAGGAGGAGCCCGAAGATGATGAGCATCGCGGCGACGAACCACAGGGATCGCAGGGTGGTCTCGATCTGGTCTTCGAACAGGAGCCCGAGCACCACGATGGGGAGGGTGCCGAGGATGATCCACCAGCCCATGAGGGCATCCGGATCCCTGCGCGGCACGGATCCGGTGAGGGAGCGGAACCACCGACCGATGATTCGCACGATGTCTCTCCAGAAAAAGACGATGACCGCAGCTTCCGTGCCGATCTGTGTGATCGCGGTGAACGCTGCTCCCGCGTCACCGATACCGAGAAGCTCGCTCGCGATGCGCAGGTGAGCACTCGACGAGATCGGCAGAAACTCCGTGAGTCCCTGAATGATTCCGAGGATGATCGCCTCGAGAATGTTCATCGTTTCCTTTCCTCACCGCCCCCGACGGCAGGGTTGGTCGCGCAATCGTGCCGTTCGCGGGCCGTCGTCCAGGATAGCCCAGTCGGGAGTTCAGTAGGTACGCAGCAGGTCGGCGAGGACGCGATGACCGAAGTCGAGCGCGTCGAGCGGCACCCGTTCGTCAACCCCGTGAAACATTCCGGGGAAGTCTAGGTCGGGTGGCAGCCGGAGCGGCGCGAACCCGTATCCCGTGATTCCGAGCCGAGCGAGCGACTTGTTATCCGTGCCACCCGAGAGGAGGTACGGCAGCACGCGTGCTTCAGGATCCTCGCGCCTCAGGCTCGCCACCATCGCATCGACGAGTTCGCCCGCAAACGGTACCTCGAGACCGATATCTGAGTGCACCGACTCGATCTCGATGTCGTCTCCCACGATCGCTCGGATCTCCTCCAAGACGTCGACCTGGTCCGCTGGCAGGGCCCGCACATCCACCAGTGCCTCCGCGGTGTCGGGAATGACGTTGTGCTTGTACCCTGCGGTGAGAACTGTCGGGTTGCTTGTCGTGCGCAGACTCGCCTGAATGAATCCACCGCCCTTGCCGAGCCGCAGCACGATTTCCTCCGCGTCGGCTTCCGCTGGCTCCACCCCGAGAATCCGCGCGAGCTCTCCGATGAGTTCGCGCGTCGTGTCGCACAGCCGGAGCGGCCACTCGTGCCTACCGAGCGCCGCGATCGCCTCCGCCAACCGCGTCACGGCGTTGTCCTGCCACACCCGTGAGCCGTGCGCGGCCGTGCCGCGCGCCCGCAGCCGGATCCAGTCGAGCGACTTCTCCCCCGTTTGAATGAGGTAGGCGCGAGTACCGTCGACGTCGATCGAATACCCTCCGACCTCGCTGATGGCGGTCGCGGCGCCAGCAAAAAGCTCCGGGTGATGGTCGACGAGATAGCGCGCACCGAACGGGCCGCCGTTCTCCTCATCCGCAAAGAAGGCGAGGATCGTATCGCGACGTGGCCGCTCCCCTGCCCTCAGAAGTTCAGCCATCGCTGTGAGGATCATCGCGTCCATGTTCTTCATGTCCACCGCGCCACGGCCCCACAGCATTCCGTCCTTGATGACGCCTGCGAAGGGGTCCACGCTCCAGTTCGCCGGATCGGCCGGCACAACATCGAGGTGACCGTGGAGCACCAGCGCCGGCAGTGTCGGGTCAGCGCCAGCAACGCGCGCGACGACGCTCGCACGACCAGGCGCCGACTCGTAGATCTCGGGGTCAAGCCCGATGGATCTCAGGTAGTCGGCGACGTAGTCCGCTGCCGGTCGTTCCGGGTTCGCGTCTCCACCACCACGGTTGGACGTGTCGAAGCGAATGAGGTCGCGTGCGATGCGCGCCGTCTCCGAGAGCTCCAGCTCGGTCATCTCGATGCTCATAGCACCAGGGTATCCCGTACCTGCGCCGCCCTCGTGAGAGGGTACGCTCGCAGGGTGCGCATCGGGCGCTCAGCGCGAAACCGTGTTCGGAGGATAGTCACAGTGCAGCAGGTGAGAGGGTTGCGGTCCCGTTCGCTGTGGGGATTCCTCTTCGCCATCGGCTCAGCCTCAAGTTTCGCGCTCTCGGGCATCTTTGCGAGCGCTCTCATGGCCACCGGATGGTCCGCCGGGGCAACCACCACCGCGCGGCTGGTCTTCGCCGCACTCGTACTGCTCGTCCCGACGATCGTGGCGTTGCGAGGCCAGTGGGGTCTCGTGCTGCGCGCCTGGCGCCCGGTGCTGCTCTTCGGCATGTTGGCTGTCGCCGGCTGCCAGCTCGCCTACTTCCTCGCGATTCAGTTCATTCCGCCGAGTCTCGCACTGCTCATCGAGTTCATGGGGCCGGTGTTGCTCGTGTTCTGGATGTGGCTTCGGACGCGGGTTGCCCCTTCCGTCCTCACCCTGCTCGGTGCGGCACTTGCCGTGCTCGGCCTGCTCGCGATCTCGGGTGTCGGGATCGGCGGCGCCCTGCACCCTCTCGGCATATTCTTCGCGCTGATCGCCGCGATTGGGAATGCCGTCTATTTTGCGGCAGGAGCATCCACCGCGCACGGGATCCCGCCGCTCCCCTTCGTGGGGCTCGGCTTGATCATCGCGGCGGTCATGATTTCACTTGCCTCACTCCTCGGCGTCCTCCCGTTCGCCGTGTCGGGCGAGGTCGTTCGCCTCGCAGCGTTTGAAGTGCATCCCGCAGTCGCCATTGCGGGAATGGTCCTCATTTCAACGGTCGCAGCCTACGTTCTGGGAGTCGCGGCGGCGCGACGCCTGGGCGCGACGATGTCGAGCTTCACGGGATATTCGGAAGCGATGTTCGGGATCGCCTGGACGATTCTCCTGCTCGCAGTCGTCCCGACTCCTGCACAATGGGCGGGTGCCGCACTCATCATCTCGGGGGTTGTCACCGTACGCATCGGTGAGCTCATTCGTGCGCGTCGTCACCGGCGAGCGTTCGCGCAGGGCACGCAACGCTCTCGGAACGGCCGGGCCTCGAGCTGACCGTCAGGTATCGGCTCACCGCAGCTCGCACACACGCCATAGCTGCCCTCCTCGAGGCGGCGAAGCGCCGCCTCGGCGTGCCGCTGATCCTCACGAGCGGATTCGAGCAGCCCCGCGAGCAGTGACCATCTTGATGAGAGAGTTTCACCCTCTGGGTCGTGCTCGTCATCATCGGATTCGCCGCGGCGCGCCCTGATGAGGCCGTCGAGCTCCGCTTCAAGCTTGCGCACACGCACCAGAACACTTTCCTGCGCATCGAGTGGCGCGTCGCCCTATCGGGTAGCGCTGTTCCGGCGATGCGGTAGCAGGATTCCGGGGATACGGTAGCGCTCGAAGCGGGTGTGCTGCTCTGCTGTGAGGTGACAACACATGGGGTGTTGTCGTTT